>ERZ779866.555-NODE-555-length-41497-cov-3.875320_pt1 | contig 41497 bp, 35 predicted proteins | sample MGYA00511248_ERZ779866 | MGnify/ENA primary metagenome ERZ779866 (study PRJEB29588, sample SAMEA2155758) | human gut metagenome | biome: human gut; feature: human-associated habitat; material: faeces | place: Denmark | collected 2008/2010 ... | reverse complement strand
GAGCATAACCTTGCCAAGGTTAGGGTCGCGAGTTCGAGTCTCGTTTTCCGCTCCAGATAAATTTAGAGGTTGTCAGTCAATAAGACTGATAACCTCTTTTTTTTGTACCTTATTGGACGTTTAGCGGACGATTTTATCAATAATTTGGATAGAAAAGCGTAATTTTGCAAGTGAAAAATCGATGTACTTCCCCCCGAAAGAGAGTCATCGGTTTATGTAGACCTATAATTAATTTAATAAAAATGATATGTTAACACAAATCATTAATGCACGCATCCTGACACCACAAGGCTGGCTAAAGGATGGGTCAGTTCTTATTCGCGACAATAAAATTCTGGAAGTAACCAATTGTGACCTTGCCATTATCGGAGCCAAACTGATTGATGCCAAAGGAATGTATATCGTTCCGGGTGGCGTGGAAATCCACGTTCACGGTGGCGGTGGAAGAGACTTTATGGAAGGTACGGAAGACGCTTTCCGTACCGCAATCAAAGCCCACATGCAGCATGGTACTACCAGTATTTTTCCTACTCTTTCTTCTTCTACCATTCCGATGATCCGTGCTGCTGCGGAGACCACTGAGAAAATGATGGCGGAACCGGACAGTCCTGTACTCGGACTTCATCTTGAAGGCCATTATTTCAATATGGCAATGGCGGGCGGACAGATTCCGGAGAATATCAAAGATCCGGACCCGGAAGAATATATTCCCTTGTTGGAGGAAACACACTGCATCAAGCGTTGGGACGCTGCGCCGGAACTTCCCGGAGCCATGCAGTTCGGCAAATATATCACGGCGAAAGGGGTGCTGGCTTCAGTAGGTCATACGCAGGCTGAGTTTGAAGATATACAGACGGCATACGAAGCCGGATATACCCATGCTACTCATTTCTATAATGCCATGCCGGGATTCCATAAACGGAAAGAGTACAAATATGAAGGTACGGTGGAGAGTATTTATCTGATTGACGATATGACAGTGGAAGTAGTGGCCGATGGTATCCACGTGCCGCCGACGATTCTGCGCCTTGTTTACAAGATCAAAGGAGTGGAGCGTACTTGTCTGATAACGGATGCGTTAGCTTGTGCGGCGAGCGACAGTCAAACGGCTTTTGACCCCCGTGTCATTATCGAAGACGGGGTTTGTAAACTAGCCGACCGTTCCGCTTTGGCGGGAAGTGTGGCGACGATGGATCGTCTGATACGTACGATGGTGCAGAAAGCGGAAATCCCATTGGCAGATGTGATTAGAATGATTTCTGAAACACCCGCCCGTATCATGGGAGTGCTGGATCGTAAGGGCACGCTCGAACGTGGTAAGGATGCCGATATCATTGCTTTGGATAAGGACTTGAATGTAAGAGCCGTGTGGGCAATGGGACAATTGGTAGAGGGAATCAATAAACTGTTTTAAATCCTATAAATAAGAAGACTATGTTGACTCAGATAATTAACGGACGGATATTGACTCCGCAGGGATGGTTGAAAGACGGTTCCGTATTGATTTGTGATGGAAAAATATTAGAGGTGACCAACAGTGATTTGGCGGTTATCGGTGCAACGGTGATTGATGCTCGTGGGATGACAATCGTACCGGGATTCGTGAGTATGCATGCGCACGGAGGTGGTGGTCATGATTTTACGGAGACGACGGAGGAGGCTTTCCGTACTGCTACTATGGCACACTTGAAACATGGAGCTACCGGTATGTTTCCTACTTTGTCGTCTACTTCCTTCGAAAGGCTTTATCAGGCGGTCGATGTATGCGAGAATCTGATGAAGGAGAAAGACTCTCCGATTCTCGGTCTGCATATCGAGGGGCCTTATCTGAACCCGAAGATGGCGGGAACACAATATGACGGATTTCTGAAAACACCGGATGAAAATGAATATATTCCTTTGCTGGAACATACGTCTTGCATCAGACGTTGGGATATCAGCCCGGAGTTGCCCGGTGCGCATGATTTTGCCAGATACACCCGTTCAAAGGGGATTATGACGGCGGTGACTCATACCGAAGCCGAATATGATGAGATAAAGGCTGCATATGCAGTGGGATTCTCTCATGCCGCTCATTTCTATAATGCTATGCCGGGTTTTCATAAACGTCGTGAATATAAGTACGAAGGTACGGTAGAAAGTGTATATCTGACAGAAGGAATGACGGTGGAAGTCATTGCGGACGGCATACACTTGCCGGCTACTATCTTGAAATTAGTTTATAAATTGAAAGGGGTAGAAAATACTTGCCTTGTCACGGATGCTCTGGCTTATGCTGCTTGTGACGGTACTGTGCCTATTGATCCACGCTACATAATAGAGGATGGAGTGTGTAAGATGGCAGACCATTCAGCACTGGCCGGTAGCTTGGCTACGATGGATATCTTGGTGCGTACTATGGTGAAGAAAGCGAACATACCTTTGGAAGATGCCGTGCGCATGGCTTCCGAGACTCCTGCCCGTTTGATCGGAGTGGATGACCGGAAAGGGACGTTGGCAAAGGGTAAGGATGCTGATATTGTGATTCTTGATAAGGAACTGAATGTGCGATGTGTGTGGTCGATGGGAAAGATTGTTCCGGGAACTGATATTCTGTTGCATAAATAAGAATAGAAATCATACCGAAGAAAGAGATTCTCCTTATTAGAAAGAAATTCACCTTGATTATATAAGTGTTTTTCTCTTCTGAATTGTACTGTATATAAATAACAGATATAGTGCTATGAAAATAAATTATGCAATCGGAGCTTTTCTGTGTATGCTGGGATGTTATGCGTGTAGCAGTCCGAAAACAGAAGTCAAATCACCGGACGGCCATATTAAGATGTCTTTCACGCTGGATGAGAACGGTACTCCGTTTTATAATGTCTCAGTAGGCGATTCACTATTGATTGAGAACTCTGCAATGGGGTTTACAGAAGGGAATGGAGTTGCTTTAGGAGAAGGCTTTCAGATAAAGAGTACGACTTTCGATCATAAGGACGAGATTTGGACACAGGCTTGGGGAGAGAATAAAAAGAACAGGGATCATTATAATGAGATGGCGGTGAGCCTGACCAATAAAGATCAGGTGGAGTTGACACTTCGTTTCCGTGTGTTTGATGATGGAGTAGGGTTCCGTTATGAGTACAGTGTTCCCGCAGTGGATTCGTTGATGATAACCGATGAACTGACAACTTTTCGTTTTCGTCAGGACGGAACTTCATGGTCAATTCCCGCCAGTGCGGAGACTTATGAATTACTATATAAGCAACAGCCTATTTCCGAAGTGGAAACTGCCAATACTCCTTTCACATTCAAAACGGCGGACGGTATTTATGGCAGTATTCATGAAGCGGCTTTGTATGATTTCTCCGAAATGACTTTGAAGCAGACCGGAAGATATACATTGAAAGCTGAGCTAACTCCTTGGCCGGATGGTATCAAAGTGCGTAAAGGCAATCATTTTACTACTTCCTGGCGTACCATCCAGATTGCTCCGGAAGCTGTCGGGCTGATTAATTCTTCCTTGATTTTGAATCTGAACGAACCTTGTGTACTGGAAACTACCGATTGGATTCGTCCCTTGAAATATGTCGGAGTGTGGTGGGGAATGCATTTGGGTGTGGAGACTTGGAAGATGGACGAACGTCATGGAGCCACTACCGCCAATGCCAAGAAGTATATTGATTTCGCTGCCGCCAATGATATAGAGGGTGTTTTGTTTGAGGGATGGAACGAAGGATGGGAAAGCTGGGGTGGTATGCAGAATTTTGACTTTACGAAACCGTATGCTGATTTTGACATTGACGAGATTGTGCATTATGCCAAAGAGAAAGGTGTTGAAATCATCGGACATCATGAGACTGGAGGCAATATCCCCAACTATGAACGTCAGATGGATCATGCCATGCAATGGTACACAGAACATGGTATTCATATCCTGAAAACCGGTTATGCGGGTGCTTTCCCGAATGGACTTTCGCACCATGGACAGTATGGGGTTAATCATTATCAGAAAGTGGTGGAGGCAGCTGCCCGTCACAAAATGACAGTGGATGCACACGAGCCGATTAAAGATACCGGTATTCGCCGTACATGGCCTAACATGATGACTCGTGAAGGTGCAAGAGGTATGGAATGGAATGCATGGAGCGAAGGTAATCCTCCTTCCCATCATGTGATGTTGCCGTTTACCCGCCTGTTATCCGGTCCGATGGATTACACTCCTGGAACTTTTGATATTTTGTTTTTACAGACAAAGGATTCTCCCCGTCGCCGGAAATGGAACGATCAGGATAAAGGAAACAGCCGTGTGAACACGACATTGGCGAAACAGCTTGCTAACTGGGTGATTTTGTATTCCCCTTTGCAAATGGCTTCCGATATGATTGAACATTATGAGGGACATCCGGCTTTCCAGTTCTTCCGCGATTTCGATCCGGATTGCGACGAATCGAAAGCATTGGCAGGAGAACCGGGTGAATTTGTAGCCATCGTGCGTAAAGCAAAAGGTAACTATTTCTTGGGAGCGGCAACGAACGAGAAACCCCGTACTCTGGAAATAAAACTGGATTTCCTGGAACCGGGCAAACAGTATAAAGCTGTCATCTATGCGGATGGAGAGAATGCGGATTGGAAATCAAATCCTACGGATTACCGGATAACGGAACAAACGGTTACTTCTGAAAATACGTTGAATATACGAATGGCTGCCGGAGGCGGACAGGCTATTTCATTTATCGCACTTTAATAAAGTTTGTTAGAGGTTAGAAAAAAACGGTGGACAGTGTTGAGGCTGTCCACCGTTTTTATTTGCGAGAATACTTATCTTATTATTTGTTATAAGTATGTACTCTTAATTAGTCAAAGGTTCTTGATTACCCTTTTGCTTCCTGATACATAAAGCGTTTGATTGACTTTTTCGCAGTCTTTTCAAATTCTTCAAAATGGATTTTAATCTTGCTTATTTGGGAATAGTTAGGAAGCTGTTGATTCAATTCAATACGGTTTTGCTCCATTACTTTCTGAATATCCGTCTGCTGCAATCCATGAGCGAAAGCATCGTCGAAATCCGGGTAGATCAAGGCTACCAACTTATCATGTTGCAGGACGATCAGTGATTCGGCAACATACGGCATGTTGTTCAGCTTGCTTTCAATTTCTTCGGGATAGATATTCTGTCCGCTAGAGGTGAGAAGCAGGTTCTTACTACGTCCGCGGACTGTCACATAACCCTCTTCATCCAACGTACCGAGGTCACCGGTATGCAGCCAACCGTTAGCATCAATAATTTGTGCCGTAGCTTCCGGATTTTTATAATACCCCAGCATCATATTCATTCCTCTGCATACGATTTCTCCGGCATGCGTTTTCGGGTCCGGTGAGTCGATGCGGACTTCCATTCGGCTGGTTGCCTTTCCGCAGGAAGCAAGTTTCAGTGTTTCCCAACGGCTGGAACAAATAATCGGACCACATTCCGTCATACCGTAAGCGATGGTGTAGGGGAACCCTATCTTTTTAAGGAAAGCCTCTACTTCCGCATTGAAAGGAGCACCTCCGATAATAATCTCGTCAAAGTTTCCACCGAAGATTTCCATGGCAGCCTGTCGTGCCAGCGATTTGATTTTATCGTTCACAATAGGCACTTTCAGCAATAACTTGCCGATTTTGCTGTCTACACGCCGATGAGAAAGCGCTTTCCGGCTATCTCCGTCGTGATGGCGGGACTGGCGGGTTCTGTGATTGACAGTGCGATTTTCTTAACCCTTGCCTTCGGCAGTCTTGAATTTATTACTGGTCAGGTACTCGGGAAATTCTGGATGTCGATTTTGGCCGGAATGGTGATCGGTTACCTGAGACCGCGTCTGGTCGCTCATCCCAAATTTTAAAAACTTGGCCCGGTCTCCCGGGCCAAATCACATGAGGATTATTCCTTTGAGGCTAAGAATTCTTCGTAGCCTTTTTTGCGCAAAACACAGGCAGGACACTTCCCGCACCCGTATCCCCAGGGATGAAGATGCTCATGATCGCCTTCGTAGCAGGTATGTGTTTCTCTGACGATAAAATCAACGAGCTTTTCACCGCCTAATTCACAGGCAAGCTCCCACGTCTGCGCTTTGGTTCTGAACATAAGCGGGGTGACGATCTCAATTTCCCAGTTCATGCCGAGCGTGAGAGCCTTTTGCATGGCATCCATTGTGTCACGGCGGCAATCCGGGTAGCCTGAAAAGTCCGCCTGACCCACACCGGTGATAATCGTGTGAATTTCTCTTAAATAGGCGCGGGCCCCCACATAAGTCATAAACATCAAGTTTCTGGCCGGCACAAAGGAAGTGGGAAGACCGTCTCTTCCGTGAGCTTGAATCGGCTTGCCCGAACCGGTGAGTGCACTCGTTGACACCTGGCCGAAAGTTGTCGCATCAATCACCAAGTCGCCGCCGAGTTTATGAGAAAGGTCAGGAAATTGTGTTTGAATTTTTTCTAAGACGGCTTGGCGGCAATTGAGTTCTACCGCATTTTTCTGACCATAGTTGAAACCCACGGTTTCGACATGATCGTAATGCTTTAACGCCCAAAAAAGACAGGTGGTTGAGTCTTGTCCGCCCGAAAAACTGACGATTGCCCCGTTTGACATTGAATTCCTTTCTGCAAATATGTACGAAATCGCTTGAGTCTAGCGCAATTTCTCTGCGCTAACTGTGCTAACCTTCGGAAAACTTTTTTTGAGCTTTTTTTCTGATGCAAAATAAAACCGCTGTCATTCTGATCAATACCGGTTCACCGGCCGCACCTACTGAAGCCGCGCTGCGTACCTATCTGAAAGACTTTTTATCTGATCCTCGGATTATTGAGCTGCCGGCTTTGGTTTGGCAGCCGATTCTGCGCGGCATCATCCTTCGCACCAGACCTGCTCAGAGCGCCGAGCGTTACAAAAAAGTATGGATGCCGGACGGTTCGCCCCTGATGGTCTACACGCAAAGGCTGGTTGATGCACTCAATGAAAAATTGCCCGAAAACATCATCGTGGCGATGGGAATGAAGGTCGGAGCGCCCAGTGTTAAAACGACTGTCGAGCGCCTGATGAGTGAAGGGGTAAAGCGGTTTATTTTCTTTCCGATGTTTGCGCAATACGCGACGCAGACGACAGAATCCTGCCTTGACGCTGTCAGAGAAATCGAAAAAGAGCATCCCGAGGATTTTTCCTGGGACTGGATCAGACCTTATTACGCAGAAGAAGAGTTCAGTAACCTTTTAGCTCAAAAAATCGCGGCTGAGCGCACTCCCGGTGCTCATCTTGTGATGAGCTTTCACGGTATTCCTGTTAAAAGCATAAAAAAGGGCAGCCCTTACCAGGCACAATGCCTTCAGACTGCCGAATCAATTGCCGCGAAGCTGGGACTTGCCGACTCGGACTATTCGATTGCTTACCAATCAAGATTCGGCAACGACCATTGGCTTCAGCCCTATCTGACTGGGCACGTCAGTGAACTTTTGGCAAAAGGTGTGACTTCAATTGATGTGGTTTGTTTGTCTTTCAGTGTTGATTGTTTGGAAACATTGGAAGAAATCGGCATCGAATTGAAAAATCATTTTATGAGCGAAAGCGGCGAGCACTTCGGACTGATCAGCTGCCTCAACGACGACAGTCAGGCTGTTGATTTCTACGCACGGCTTATCGAAAAGGCAGCTGCCTGATTTTGCCAATCGGATTTTTCTTAAAGTTCAGCTTGAATTTTCCTGAATCATCCCCATATGGGAAATATCTTTAGATATTACCCGTAGCGGAGAATGATTCATGCAAGAAGATACGACCAAGAGTACTGAAGTCAAGCAGGATAACGAGCAGCGCGGCTGCCAAAATCCTCAATGCAGCCAAGAGCAAAAAGAGTGCTGCAACCAAAACACTGCCTGCGATCAAAAATGTGAAACTCAATCTGAGCCCGCTCAGACAGAGCAAGCTCCTCAGGAACCCTCTGTGGAAGAACTTCTGGCCGCTGCCAAGGAAGAAAACGCTAAATTGCAGGATCTCTACATGCGCGCATTGGCTGAAGCGGAAAACGCTCGCCGCCGTGCCGAAGAGTCTGTTGAAAAAGCTCATAAATTCGGCGTGGAAAAATTCGCCAAGAATCTTTTGCCGGTGCTCGACAGCCTGGAAAAGGCACTGGAACTTTCTCAGACGCCCGATGACCCCATGATGCAGGGTGTGGAAGCAACTTATCGTCAGTTTGTCCAGGCGATGCAGATGAGCGGCATGACTGAAATCAATCCGGTGGGTGAAAAGTTTGACCCGACGCGTCACCAAGCCATCGCTATGGTGCCAGCTCAGGAAGGACAAGTGAGCGGTCAGGTGGCTCAGGTATTTCAGCGCGGTTGGCTGATCAGTGATCGTGTGCTTCGCGCCGCCATGGTCAGCGTGGTTCAATAATTCATTGAAAATAAAAGAAACTTTCTCCAGGTGCAATTATTTGTAAATGCTCCCCTTGAAAGTTTCAACCTTATCCCCATATTGGGGGTAGAGCGTCGGGAAACACAAAGAACAGTTCCCGCCGAAGTAAAGAATTAAGAGTTTTAAAACGAAGGAATTTAAAAATGGCAAAGATTATCGGTATTGACTTAGGTACGACGAACTCCGCCGTAGCTGTCATGGAAGGTGACAAGATCCACGTGATTGAAAACAGCGAAGGTGCCCGCACGACGCCGTCCATCGTTGCCTATATGGAAAACGGTGAAGTGTTGGTTGGTGCTACTGCCAAGCGCCAGGCTGTGACCAATCCGAAGAATACGCTTTTTGCTGTCAAGCGTTTGATCGGCCGTCGTTTTGATGACGCTGAAGTGCAGCGCGACATCGCTTTGATGCCGTTCTCCATTTCCCGTGCCGAAAACGGTGACGCTTGGGTGAGCGTGTTGGATGGCAAGAAGTTGGCTCCGCAGCAGGTTTCCGCTGAAGTGCTTCGCAAGATGAAGCAAACGGCTGAAGACTACCTCGGTGAAACGGTGAGCGAAGCCGTGATTACGGTGCCGGCTTACTTTAACGACAGCCAACGTCAGGCTACGAAGGACGCCGGCCGTATCGCCGGTCTTGAAGTCAAGCGCATCATCAACGAACCGACCGCTGCCGCTTTGGCCTTTGGTCTTGACAAGGCCGGCAAGGGTGACAAGAAGATCGCCGTGTACGACTTGGGCGGCGGTACATTCGATATCTCCATCATTGACTTGGCTGACGTTGACGGCGACAAGCAGTTTGAAGTGTTGTCCACCAACGGTGATACGTTCTTGGGCGGTGAAGACTTTGACCAACGCATCGTTGATTATTTGATCACCGAATTCAAGAAAGACACGGGTGTGGATTTGAGCAAGGACATCATCGCTTTGCAGCGCTTGAAGGATGCTGCTGAAAAGGCCAAGATCGAATTGTCCAGCCGCCAGGAAACGGAAGTGAACCTGCCGTACATCACGGCCGATGCAACGGGTCCGAAGCACTTGAATGTCAACTTGACGCGTGCCCGCTTTGAAAGCATGGTGGAAGATTTGATTGCCCGCACGATTGAACCTTGCCGCAAGGCTTTGGCTGATGCCGGCTGCTCCAAGAGCGACATCACGGACGTGATTTTGGTGGGCGGTCAATCCCGTATGCCGAAGGTTCAGGAAACGGTTCGTGAATTCTTCGGTCAGGAACCGCGTAAGGACGTGAACCCGGATGAAGCCGTGGCTATCGGTGCCGCTATTCAAGGCTCTGTGTTGACCGGCGAACGTCATGACGTGCTTTTGTTGGACGTCACTCCGTTGACTCTCGGTATTGAAACCTTGGGCGGCGTGATGACCTCCATGATCAAGCGCAACACCACGATCCCGACCAAGCACACCCAAGTGTTCTCGACCGCTGAAGACAATCAGCCTGCCGTGACCATTAAGGTGTATCAAGGCGAACGCGAAATGGCTGCCAGCAACAAGCTTTTGGGCGAATTCAACCTCGAAGGCATCGCACCGGCTCCGCGCGGTCTGCCTCAGATTGAAGTGACCTTTGATATTGACGCCAACGGCATCCTGCACGTTTCCGCCAAGGATAAGGCCACGGGTAAGGAAAACACGATCACCATTAAGGCAAGCTCGGGCTTGAGCGAAGAAGAAATTCAACGCATGGTCAACGACGCTGAAGCCAATAAGGCTGAAGACCACAAGCGCTTTGAATTGGCTCAATCCCGCAACGTGGCCGATGCCTCGATTCACCAGGTTCAAAAGACCTTGAAGGACTTGGGTGACAAGGTTGAAGCCTCCGACCGCATGGCTTGCGAAGACGGTATCAAGAAGGTTGAAGAAGCCATCCGCGGTGAAGACAAGGCCGCCATTGACGCCGCAGTGGAACGCTTGATGACCGCCGCTCAAAAGATCGGTGAAAAGTTAAACGCTCAAGCTCAGCAGGCTCAGCAAGCTCAACCGCAGCAAGAAGCCAAAAAGGCCGATGACGATGTGGTTGATGTGGATGCCAAGGAAAAATAATCCATGAGAATTTGGGGGCTTAGCCCCCAAACTCGTCCAAACAGGGGTCTCAGAGGCGAGGTTCAAGATCGGCGGTGTCGGTGACATGCGGACTTGGACCTATCGCTTTATCGCAAGGGTAAAAAATAATGAGCGATCGTGATTATTACGAAGTATTGGGTGTTGATAAAAACGCCAGCGCGGCCGATATTAAGAAGGCCTACCGGCGCTTAGCCATGAAATATCACCCCGACCGCAACAATGGGGATAAAGAGGCCGAAGCGAAATTTAAGGAAATCGGCGAAGCCTACGAAGTGTTGGGTGACGAACAAAAACGCGCCGCCTATGACCGCTTCGGTAAAGCCGGTGTGAACGGCGCTGCAGGAGGTCCGGGCGGTTTCGGCGGTTTCGGTCCTGAAGGTTTCGCAGGCGGCTTCGGCAACATGGGTGACCTGGGCGATATTTTCAGCGAATTCTTCAATCAGGGTATGGGTGGCGCTCGCCGTCATCAGTCCGGTCCCCGCGCAATGAAGGGCGTGGACTTACGTTACGATCTTGAAATTACTCTTGAACAGGCCGCCAAGGGCTACAAGGCTGAGATTCGTGTCCCGGTTTGGGAAAAGTGTGACGTGTGTGACGGCACGGGCAGTCGTTCTAAATCCAAACCCAAGACTTGTCCTCACTGCCGCGGCACGGGTACGGTTTATGCCAAACAGGGCTTTTTCTCCGTTCAGCAGACCTGTCCCTACTGTCACGGTACCGGTACGATGATTGATGATCCTTGCCCGAACTGCGACGGCACGGGTTTCAAGAAGGTGATGAAGACGCTCGAAGTCGACATCCCTGCCGGTATCAACGCCGGTCAGCGCGTGCGTCTTCAAGGAAAGGGGCAGCCCGGTACCAATGGCGGTCCGGCAGGCGACCTTTACGTAGAAATCAGCATCAAGCCTCACCAGATTTTCCAGCGTGACGGTGATGACCTTCATGTCGAGCTGCCGATTTCGTTTGTGACGGCTGCCTTGGGCGGTGATGTGGACGTGCCGGTTCTTGACGGTGAAACCCGTATTACGATTCCGGAAGGTACGCAAAGCGGTAAGGTCTTACGTTTGCGCGGCAAGGGTATCAAGAGCTTGCGCTCGGGCTACATGGGCGATCTCTATATCCATGTTTTCGTGGAAACGCCTGTTAATCTCACCCAAAAGCAAAAGGATCTTTTGCGTCAATTCGATGAAACGCTTTCCAAGCACGGAGAAAAACACTCCCCAAAACACGAAAGCTTCATGGATAAGATGAAGGATCTGTTTAGCTAAAAGCTGAATGCTTTCTCAAAGACTCCGATCTCACTGACAGGTCGGAGTTTTTTTATGTCTGCGAAATGCAAGGCGGTAGCCGAGAAAGCCAAAAAGAATACCCAACAGAGCGCCGGCAATCACATCGCTTGGGTAATGCACGAAGAGGTACAGTCTTGAAAAACCCATCAGCAAAGCAAGCATCAGAGCCACCATGCCTGCTTTCGGATGGCAAAACAACAGTGCAACAGCGGCTGCAAAAGCAGCGGCAGTGTGTCCTGACGGAAAGGAGTGATCGCTCAGGCACGCCAACAGCATATCTTCAGGAACGGTCAAATCGCACGGTCTTTCTCTGCCTACCCAAGGTTTAAGGATGAGGTTGACGACAACAAAATCAATTGCCAAAGCGAAACTCACGGCCAGTCCTGAACGTCTGAAGCCAGGAACAATTAAAAGAAGAGCGGCCAAAGCAATCCAGATGGCTCCGACGTTGCCAAGCGTTGAAACAAAAAGCATCGCTTGATCGAGCCAGTCATTTCTCAAAGATTGAATAAATTGCAGCAGTGACAGTTCCATAGTCAGACAAATAACAAAGCCGTTTTCAAGCTTAGCTGAAAAACGGCTTTCGTAATCAGTAATTCAACAAAACGTTACTCTTTCTGTACTCGGGGCAGAATTTTGTCGAGATTCTTAATAAAAAGAATGGCGACATAGGTGATGATGCAGGTTGCCACCACGAGTTCGAAATTCGCAAGCATTCTTAATTCCCATGCGTAGAAGGCTCCGACCTCATACTGACTGACAAGGTTGCTCATCTTATATAGAGCTGTAGCGCCGATAGCGAGGGGGAAGGTGAAAGCCGCGTAGCCCGGAGAAAAGGGCAGACGCAGAAGTTTGAATAACGCTAAATAAATAGACACGGTCATTAAGACGGCAATACCTAAAAGCACCGCGCAAAGTAGAGGCGAGGGGTTTTCAACGACGGTTAACAGACCGGCCAGAGAAAGGCTGGCGGGCGCAGCCAAAATGGCGATGGTGGGTTTGGCGGTGTCGGGCACTTGCGCGTAAAACATGAAACGGTAGATCATCACAGGCAGCATGACGGCATAGGACACAATGCCAATCGTGAGCAGAATTTGAGCCGGACCGTACCACTCAGGCGATGGGCAGGCCACATCGGCCACAATGATGCCGACTGGCGGAATAAACCAGCTGGGAACCATGTGCTGCATTTGGCGTTCTCGCATACGGAAAACCGTAAAAGCACACAAAAAGAGCAGATGAACAACGACCGCCGCGAGCCACAGGTATTCACCAATTAAGGGGAAATAATTGCCGATGGCTTTAGAGACCACCATGGTGGCCATGGCAAAGGTGGGAACAATACTGCCTAAAACCGGGTGACGCAGGTCCGTAATCAGGGTGTCAGCGTGAAAAACGAAGCGAGTCAGCAGCAGGCAGAGCAAAACAACAGCGATGCCGGCGCCGATTAATTGCCCCCAACCGTTTAGCGGCAGGGCGTTTTCCATGGACCAACCCAGACTGGAGATGCCGAGCGCGAGGCCGGCAACCGGGGTCGGTAAGGCGCGTACGCGTTTAATCATGTTTATTTCCGAAATTCATTAAAAATTGAGGGATTATATCAGCCGCTTGAAAACTGTCGGCCAAAAGACGTTTTTCTGTCTGAACAAAGAACGGGACGATTCAAGGTCGTCCCGTTTCAGATGTAGTCCTAAAGGTAGTTCAATTCCACTTAGTTTGAGAAAATAATCTCAGCTCGGCGGTTGGCGTAACGCCCTTCGGGGTTTTGATTATTGTATTTAAAGGACTTTCCTTTACCCCTGACCGTGATGCGATCGGCATCCACGCCGTTTTGAATCAGATAATTTTTAACGGCTTGAGCACGGCGAACGGATAACTTCTTGTTATAGAGGTCTGAACCCACCGAATCGGTCCAACCTTGAATCAGAAGGGCGTCGGTCATTGGACGACTATTCACGACCTCCAGAGCTTGCCTCAAAATATCTCGACTCTTTTGATCCAATGTCGCCTTATCAAAAGCGAAGTTAATGCCTTTGAGTTCAATGCGTTCATCGCAGCGATTGAAAATCGCGGTCGAAACAAAGTCATTGAAGAACTTTTCGTCACTGACTAGTGTTTCCAGATTGATGATCGGCATGAAAGTTTGACCATTTAATGCATTGACTTGATCCTTATTGTCATTGATATAGGCTGCGCTTACGATGAATAAGCGAGCATTGGGATTTATTTTTCGATAATCCGAGAGGACTTTTACCGGGTCATTTATTCCCTCTGTAAAACCTCCATCTGTGATGAAGATAACCGTGTTTTTGCCGGAGACAGTCTGATGGAAGTGCTGATTCGCACGTTCACTGACCAGTGTAGGACGACCGAAAACTTCCATGTTGGAATTAAATTTTTCCCGAGTCAGTGTTTTGTATTCAATGCCAGTACGTTCTGCCAATGGAGCAAGCTCAGCAAAAGGGGCAATTGAGTAAAGACTGGAATTCATTTTATTTGTCCCAATCTTGTCTCCAATTTTTTCAATAAGAGTCTTCGCCGCTGTAGAAATTTTTTCGCTATTGATCTCGGCATTATCTTTAAGCTCCGCCCTATCTTTGGCATCGCCAAAAGTCTGCATCATTGAACCGGAAGCATCAATCACAATAGCGAACGAATCGGTTTGCGGTCCACATATTTCTGTTGCTTGCACAGAAGCAAATGCCATCATAAAAAGGGTAGTTAATAATGTTTTTTTCATTTTTGATTGCATGTCATTTAAAAGTTGTATTTCAGCCCCAGGCTGATGTCATAGTCTTTGGAGTATCCGTCGCCTTTTTCACGAGAGAGTTCGCCAAAAAGACGAAGATTTTGGGAGAGTTGCCAGTCCACGTTAATACCGTAATACGCGCGTGTTCCTGCGAAATCATCAGCTTTTATGGACTGTTTAACGTTATCAACACCCGTATAACGAATTGTTTGATCGCCTCCCAAGAATTCATGTTTTACGCCACCGATCAAACCAATCTGAAAATAGCGACGGTCTAAATCATCGAGTGTGCCGTAATTGAATTTTTTGCCAATAACCAATCCGGCGCGACCGGTTAAGAAATCTGCATCGCCTTGTTCAACTTTCATGTTGGAGGAGGTCAGATAATCAGCCCCTTGAGCACGGAAGTAACTTAATTCAATCTGCGGTTCAATTAACCAATGACTGTAATTGATTCGGTCATCTCCACCCTGATTATTGAAGCTAAACATATGACCGGTTTCAAAGGAAACGCCGTACCCCCATGTGTGGTAATCAGCTTTAACTGTTTTTAAAGAGGTATTACTTAATCCTGAAAGCTCTTGTTCATAACGCCCGGCCTGCAAAACGATATCGGCGTAACTGCCGGACTCATGCATCCACGTTGCATAGGCTTTCACTGAATACTCTTCCATTTCTCCGTTCGCTCCCCCAGCAATGCCTAATCCGCTCTGATCGGAAGTGCCATAACGGAAAGCTGCACCAATGAGCCAAGAACTGGTTTCTGTTGTTCCGACTAATTTATCGAAACCGACATTAATACCGTAGGCTTCTTGTTTGAAACCTCGGCTTTGATTGCCGTTAACGCGATCTTGTTTTGCAAAAGCTTTTGCCCAAAGACCATCTTGAGCGCCATAGCGGACTTCACCAATGCGCTTGCGGAGATCCTCCATGTCGGCCATGTACGCCAAAGCCTGCCCTGTGGAGGTGCCGATTGCGAGATTATCATTGACTTCAGGGGGAGTGGAAGAGGTTTCAGAACTCGGCACACGCACAAGTAACCAATCCCCGGCCTCGCCGTTACTGGTGTTATCTAATGCCCATAACTGATCCTGATCGCTTTTATCAATGTTGCTCTTATCGCTATCGGGTAAAAATTTCCAAGTCCATGAACTCAACATGCCATCGCCGGTCAGATATTTGAATCCGCTCGGATTATTGATGGTCATCGAACCGTCTTCTTGTCGAATGAGGTAGTGCTCAGTGTATAGCTTGTCACTCAGGTCACCAGGATTGTCAAAATGAACATATCCAACATAGGTGCCGTTAACCCTATCTGCTTCAATGAAATCCAAATCGCCACTTTGCTCATTACCTAAATCGATGTTCAGATAAATATCGCCAAAAGAACTTTGCGCAGAACCCAATTGTTTCATTTGGACTTTTTTATAAATACGGTCACTATCCTGAGGATCTGCCCAGGCAAGGTTCAGAGTTCCACCAAACATGTCCAAATTCGTCAATGTGGAATTGCCCGTGACGTTCCATTGAGCTTTTCCATTTGAATTTTTGGTTTCTGAGGAGCCCAAAGTTAAATTGATTTCACCGACAAGTGATGAGGATATCGAGGTTAGGCCTGTAAATGTCCCATTCTGAAAACTAAGAGAGGCTTGACCTTTAGACGATGCTGATATATTTCCATTGATTTGGGCCATAGCGTTGGAAGCGTCAATCACAACACGAGAACCTTCACCTTCGGATTCAATGAAATTCTTTTCTGAATTTACAATTAACTGATCTTTGGCTTTAAGGGTAATACTTCCTTGGTCAGAGGCGTAAAAAGCTGTCGCATTGCCAGCTTCTATATCGACATTGTCTGCGTCAATATCAATACGACCTTTAGCGTATTGATCACTGGTGTAAGAAGATGCATAAACGCCATAGCCCGAGTTTACTTTGGTTTCAAATGTGCCGATATCTTTGAGTTCAACGTTTGAACTCACAGCTCTAATGCCGTATACATTTGCGGATTTATCTACATCGGTCAAATCAAGTGACACTAAGTCGTAATTTTGTACCAATAAGAGACCACTTTTAGTTGATGCATCAGAAAGCAAACCGCTTACTTTTTTACCCTTTAATTTATCAGTTGCGGTTATTTCCACTGATAAAAATTGCCCATTTTGTAATGTGGTTTTTGTAGAGCTCGCATTGTAAATGCCAGCCATACCGTTTGAACCGGTAGGACCATACCATGGATCAGTTATTTCAGCATCGCGATTAAGATTAATAGCCACCGAGGTGTTTTCAATCGTATTTTCACTATTGTCATTATTGGCAGAAATCCCTGCTAGAGAAGCATTTATCAAGAGCCGACTTTGAGCGGCGTCTTTCCCTACAGCGTTAAATTGGGCGTTGGTGGTTTTCATATAAATGCCGGTTTCTGCTTCGATCGACATAATTTGGTTAAAGGAAGCATCAACTGTAGGGTTCGAAGTTCCTGATCCGTCTAGATGGAATCCAAGTCCCTTAAGGACTCCGTCTGAGGATTTATTTGATATGTAAACCGAGTTGCCGGATAGGTCTAAGTTTCGTCTGTAATTAAGGTATACCGCTCCGTAATTTGAATTGTCTGTTTCAATGGACACGGTATCCTCAGCGGAAAGATTGACAGTTAATGAATTCGATTCTGAGGAGCTACCGCTATTTTCGACTCGACCAGTTAAGAAAATATTTTCTCCTTGGACTGAAATGCCAGCTTGGTCTTTGTTATATGTCACTGTTCTTAAACTGATTGCCTTGCTTGTTTTGTTGGCGTTGATATCAACATCGCCTTTTGCAGAAAGGTTAACCCAACCATTACCATAAGAATCAATACCGTAACCGTTTTGACTCGTGATCGTAATATTGTCAAGAGCGTCGATATTAACTTCACCTCCTCCAGTCACATAAAGTCCAGCCGAGGTTGAACCTGATGATTTAGTGGTAATTTCCACCGAGTTTGCATAGATATTGGCCGTCGAACCATCACCAATATAAACAGCGTTAGTTCCGCCCTCAGTTGTTTCGGCTGATAAACTTACCGAAGAAATGCGCTGTTCGGAACTGCCAAGATTAACCGTACTTTTCGCATTCACAGATAACGCACTTCTAGCAGTCAGGCGATCAAAACTGTTAAGTGCTGTTGTTGATTTGACAGTGAGTGAATCGGAAAAAATGTTAAGGATATGGTTTTCTCCTGGATCATTTCCGCCAACAACGGTCGTTGAAGTCCCATAATTAATACCGTAACCGCCTGAAATTTCAACCGAGTCAGCGTTCATTGTCATATCAATCGCTGCGCTTCCGGCTTCGTCATCGAGATTAATGCCTTTATCCAAAATGACGGATTCTGTTTGATCTCCACCAATTGTTACGGAAACCGCCGGTTTTGAGCCTGTCTTAAAATCAATCATCTCTTCCTGAATGGATTCCGAGTTTGTATCGGTGTAATCGTTTCGGATAGTCAGCGCCTGAACACTTTGGACAGACGAAAATGTGATCATTAAAACCACAGCTAAATAATTTCGGTTAAATGGAATAGACATCGTTTTGTTTCTTTAAAAATTAGTTCAATAAAAGGAACGGGGAGTTTTTAAAAACTTGAATTCACACTGTTTGTTCGTGTCTGTAATTCAAGTTTGGGCGATTTCTTTATCGTTCAAGTTCATGTTTTCAACCACTTGTTGGGAGTAGAAACGCTGATGCCTTCTTTGGCGCAAAAGCGTTTTTTAGAGTCAGTAGATGCGGCAAATCGACTAAGGATATCGTTTTCTAACGTTTTGGAATACTTGCCGTTAATGCGGCGTTGACCGTTGAAAAAGTCTTGTTGACCGCCTTTAAAAAGCATTTGCCAGTACTTAGAGCAGCTTTGAGAGATTCCCAGATTGGAGGCCACATACTTATAGCCATGACCTTTCGTGAATAATTCAAAGGCTTCTTGCCGACGGATTAAGTCTTGATCGTCAAACAAAGCCCAACGCTGATCACCTTTAAGGAATCGAGCGTGCCATTCGGAAATGACGCCAAAGGGGATATCCAGACGATCCGCGATGACGCGCAGAGCCAACTTAGCCTTAAAACAAGGCAAGACAATCTGTTTATCCGTTTTGGTGCACAGGCAACGTGACGACATGATGAATTTCTGTCCAGAGACTTATTAGAAAAATCCGGAAGGAAATTCAGAATGCAGGACGTTTTTGGTTTGCTCTTATCTGAGAGAAACCAAAATCATCGATAAACCTTGTGAGAAAAGTCGAGTTCGGACGAATCGGACTTGAAGTTATAAATCCAAAGAGGTTTGACTTATTTTGAGAGGTTGATCTACTCTGAAGGAGTAGCGAAGAAACAATGAAAGCGGTCAGTTTTCTGAAGAAAACTGGATAAAGCAGAATATCAGACGTTAAAGCAATTTGGGGGGGGTAATATTATTCATAACAAATTACAAATTTCTTCAGTTCATGAGAAATTTTCATTAACAACAAAGTGGGTCAAGTATTATAAAAAATCCTCAAATCGTCAAGGATATAACTCACTTGTGATACAAGAGGAATAGCCTTAACGGTTAATGTTTGGATTACTCAAACAATCGCATCTGTTGAACCAGATATTCATCTTTGACTTCTTGATCGGTTTTGGAAACGGTCAGTCCCAAAAGTCGAATCCCTGTGGAAGGAAGCGTGACATTGTCCATGAGTCGATGAGCAAGCTCAGTAATAGTATTGGCGTTGTCTAAATACTGTGTTCCGCTGGTGCTTCGGGTTACCGTCGTGAAATCAGGAAAGCGGACCTTTAGCGTTAAGCGTTTGCCTTTGAATTGTCTGCGAGTGACACGGCGAACCAGTTCCTCTATGACTTCTTTAAGAGCCTCATGAATGGCTTGACCGCGGATATCGCGTCCGAAAGTTTCTTCACAGCCGACAGATTTGCGTTCACGGTTCGTGACAACGTTCCGGTCATCAATGCCGCGCACAAAGTTGTAATACGTCAAGCCAGCCTTGCCAAAAAGTTCAGTGAGTCTGGCAAGACTCATCTCCCGTAACTTAGGTGCTGAATCAATTCCAAGCGCGTGCAGCCGTTTGGCCGTGGCGGGACCAATTCCCCAAAACGCTTCAATCGGAAGTCCGTCAATGAATTCGAGCGCCTGACTTGGATGAATAACGCATAGCCCATCGGGTTTACGATAGTCGCTCGCAATTTTAGCCAGGAATTTGTTGTAACTCACGCCGGCACTGGCGATGAGCCCCAATTCCACACGAATATCCTTTTTGATGTTTTGTGCGATTTCCAATCCGGTCGCCGCGCCAATTTTATTTTCCGTGACATCTAAAAAGGCCTCGTCGATGGAAACCGGTTCGATGATATCGGTATAGCGTTCAAAGATTGCCCTGATCTGACGGGAAACAGCCTGATAGTGCCGCATGCGAGAATGCACAAAGATGAGTTGAGGACAGAGTTCGCGCGCTTTGGATGACGGCATTGCGGAATGAACGCCGAATTTTCGGGCCTCATAGCTTGCGGTAGCAACAACACCTCGAGCGCCCGCATGACCCACCGCAATGGGTTTGCCGCGCAGAGCCGGGTGGTCACGCTGTTCTACGGAGGCAAAAAACGCATCCATATCCACGTGAATGATTTTTCGAAAGGTCTTCTCAGTTTCCATTTGCCCAATTCTAGATGTTTGAAATTGAAATACCAACCGGTTTAATTGTGAAGCCAGGAAGTCAAATAAGAGAAAAAACTTTAATTTAGGAACGCATTCTGGAAAGGCCTACTATCTTGAAGAGTCAAAATTTGCTAAAGTCAGCAATTTTTGAAAATAAAGACTTCGATATACACATTAAAACACATGACCGGACGATTTAGTTTTACTCAGCGATTGCTGTTAGGCCTGACGCTTTTTTCCATGTTCTTTGGCGCGGGTAATTTAATTTTCCCGCCTTATTTGGGCTCTCTAGCGGGCACTGACATGCCATGGGCTATGGCAGGCTTTGCTATCACCGCCGTTTGCTTTCCGATATTGGGTGTGATGACAGTGGCTCGTTCGGGCGGGCTGATGATGTTGGCAAGCCGTGTGCATCCTCAATTTGCTTTCATTTTTACGTTGTTGATTTATCTGTCGATCGGACCTTGCGTGGCCATCCCACGCACAGCCAGCACATCGTTTGAAATGGCCCTTGCCCCGATTTTTGCTTCATCAGAAGCGCCGGTGTTTTTTGGATTCTCCAAGCTGGTGGTGGCCCAGTTCATTTACTCGATTTTCTTTTTTGTGTTGGCCGGTTTGATGGCTTTGAAACCTGAAAAACTTACGCAGCGTTTGGGAAAATTCACTTCTCCTGCGCTAATCATCATGATTGCGCTCTTATTCGTCGCGTGTGTTTTCAATCCGATCGCGGGTTACGGTTTGGCGTTGCCGCCGTACGATATCAACGCCTTTGTGAGGGGGTTCCTTGAAGGCTATCAAACAATGGATACCCTAGCCGCTCTTAACTTTGGTCTCATCATCGCGCTCAATATTCAGGCGCTTGGTGTAAAAAGCACAGAGGGTGTTGTGAAGGAAACGGTTAAGGCCGGTCTTATTGCCGGATTCTTCTTGATTACGATTTACCTGGCGCTTGCTCATGTGGGCGCTACCGTGGGCGGAGCCGGTCTTATTACAGACAACGGCGCCCAAACACTGACTTCCGTTGCCAAAATCCAGTTTGGCTCTTGGGGAATTATCCTTTTGGGAATGATCTTTTTTGTGGCGTGTTTAAATACTTGTGTTGGATTATTGTCCTGTTGCAGCGACTACTTCACCAAAGTGTTCCCGGCTCTTTCGTACCGTGGTTGGCTTTTGATTTTTGTGCTTTGCAGTATGGTGGTTTCCAATGCCGGCCTGACTCTCATTTTGAAACTTTCCATTCCGGTTCTGATGGCTATTTACCCGGTTGCGTTGATGCTTATCATTTTAGGATTGACTCATCAGTTTAACCGTCACTATTCAAAAGTTTACCCGCTCACAATCGCATTCACGGCGATTGTCAGCGTGGCGGGCGCCATTCAGGATATCGGCGTGGATATTCCGTTTCTTTCCTATCTTCCTTTTTATTCCATTGGTTTGGAATGGATCGCCCCTGCCTTGATCGGTTGGGTTATCGGTATTTTTTATTCTGAACGCCGCTTTGAGGTATAGCAGATTCGGTGACTGTTCCTATAATGACACGTCAAATTTTCAGAGAGGGATAAGGTGCAGTTTTTAGAGATCTTTGGCATCGCGGTGGCTCTGTCAATTGATGCCATGGTGGTCGCCTTGTGTTGGGGCGCGGTGCAACATCAAATCAAGGCTTCTCACATTGTGAAATTCTCTGTGGTTTTCGGAGGATTTCAGGCATTGATGCCGACTCTTGGGTGGTTAGCCGGCGGCGCGCTTTATGATCTCATCAGCGCATGGGACCACTGGGTGGCATTTGCTTTATTGGTCTTCGTGTCTGCATCAATGGTTAAGGAAGCATTTGAAAAAGAAGAAAACGAGCAGTGCGAGTGCCGAGCGATGGGCAATGATATTGCTTGGGGAAAATTGGCGATGTTAGCGGTCGCCACGAGTTTGGATGCGCTGGCTGTCGGTTTTTCTTTTGCCATGGTTTCAATGCCGATTGTGATGCCCGCGGCTGTTATCGGTATTGTTTGTGCGGTTCTGACCGCTCTTTCAATGATTGCGGCAAGATTTTTGTCAGAAAAAGCCGCCCGTCACAGCAATAAATTGTCTCTGCTCGGGGCGGCTGTTTTGCTCTTAATCGGACTGCGAATCCTTTTTGAGCACGGTGTGTTGGGCAATTAATAACGTTCAAACATCGTTCTTAAGGTGTCAACATCGGTGATGCCCTTTTTGAGAGCAAGCTGCAAAAGCACACGAGCCTTCACTGCCGATAAGTTCCAGGAAGAAATTAGTCCGGCTTCTTCCCATTCACTTAATCCGTTAAAGACCGCTCCCGTGAAAACTCGCGAGCTGCGTACCACGCGCACTCCGGCCTGAGAGGCTCTCACGAGGCCCGGCAATACCTTGTCGGGAATGCAGCCGTTTCCAAGTCCGGCAAACACAATGCCTTTTGCGCCGATGGCCACCGCCGCATCCACGAGTTTGTCATCGTCGTCGGCGTGAGAAATCAGAATATCAACACGGGGAAAGGATTCATCCTCATCAAAGTCATGGATATTGAAAGGGGTGTCCATCGTGTGCGGACGAATGGTGCGGCTGTTATACATAACGGCGTTATCCACGACCGTGCCGAGTTCCCCGTTAATCAACCCTGAAAAAGTGGCCACATTGGTGGTATTGGTTTTGGTGCTGAAGCGGGCACTGCCGATAGTGTTGTTGAGTACCATTAGAACGCCGAGCCCCTTGGATTGATCATCAAGCGCCACTTGGAATGCATTGTAGAGGTTGAGGATGCCGTCAGCCGAAAGGGCCGTGGCCGGGCGCATGGCACCGGTGATGACAACAGGCTTTTGTGTTTTCAAAATGAGGTGAAGGAAATAAGCCGTTTCCTCCATCGTGTCGGTGCCGTGCGTGATCACAACGCCGTCGATGTCGTCACGGTCGACTGCGGCCTGTACACTGCGGGCCAGTTTGAGCCAAATTTCGGAGGTCATGGAACTGGAGTCAACGTGACTTACCGCTTCCTGCTCCAATTCGATTCTGTCTTTCAGGTCAGGCAACTGATCAAGAAGGGCGTTAATTGAAAGATGTCCTAAACGATAACCGGTTGTTTGAGTGGCACTTTCACCGGAACTCACAATGGTGCCGCCGGTAGACATCAGAATGATTTTCTTTTTTGCCATAGCAATGACTCCAATTTTGACGTTATGCAGGATTATGCCAGAGCATTTGCCGATCAGACCGCCGAGACTAAAATTATGTTTGAAAATCAGTGGATAACATGACAAAAATGGGTTAAAATACCGCGAATTTTCGTGAAACCCTGACGGGTTTCGTTTTTTATTGTGGCTTTTGCCACGTTTACTTTATAGACACAAGAGGTAAATTAAATGGTCGTTATTCGTCTTGCTCGCGGCGGTTCCAAGAAGCGTCCCTTCTACAACATCGTTGTGACGGATTCCCGTAACCCCCGTGACGGTCGTTTCATCGAACGCTTGGGCTTTTACAACCCGATGGCTGCCGGTCAAGCCGTGAAGTTCCAAATCGCTGACGAACGTCTCACGCACTGGATCGGTCAAGGCGCTCAAATGAGTGACACGGTTGCTCGTTTGGTCAAGCAAGCCAAGAAGGCTGCTGCCTAATCGAAAATTCAGCAAACTCTGTTTGCTTAAAGGGCAATTCCCTCATCGTTAATTTGCGTTGCGGCGCTACAAGCCATTCCGTACGAACTATTTAAACAAGCGGAATTGTGTCTACCGCTTGGGTTCGTAAATCGAACACTTCGGCCGCGAGTATCTAAAGCGCAAAAAATGATTAAAGGAATCGCCCTTTTTCTTGCTCTTTTTTCTTATGACAGATAAACACACTGACGATTTGATGGAAGTCGGCCGCACGGCCGGTGCCTACGGCGTACGAGGCTGGGTTCGGGTAGTGCCCATGGGCAGACAGGGCGACTTGCTTTTTGAAAGCGATCGCTGGTGGTTTTTACCCTATCCCAGAAAAGCCGGAATCGCACCGAAACTATTGACGGTGGCTGAAGTCAAGGCGCACGGGAAAGACTTTATCGCCAAAATCAATGAAATCGCCACCCGAGAAGAAGCGATGGCATTAAAGGGCAGTCTTCTTGTGGCTCGCGACGATTTGCCGCAGTTGCAAGACGGTGACTTCTACGACGATGATCTTTTAGGGTTAGCAGTCAGAAATCTTCAGGGAGAGACCTTGGGAGAAGTGGTCGGGGTGACCGATAACGGTGCGCAGGATTTGTTGGCTGTCAAAACCGCGCAAGAAGACATCTTCTATATTCCCATGGTAGAAGCCTATATTGAGTCAATCGATTTTGAGAAGTCTGAAGTCCTTGTTGACTGGTCCCTTGATTGGAATTAGTTTTCGGTCTTTCGATCTAAATTTTTCTTTTTGAATTCGCACAAATCAGCGATCGGACAAGTGCCGCATTCGGGTTTAGCAGCTTTACAGCAATAGCGTCCGTGAAGAAGCAGCCAGTGGTGGGCATCTTTTTTAAATTCTTCCGGCACGAATTTCAAAAGTTTCTTTTCAACTTCTTCGGGTGTTTTTCCCGGTGCGAAACCCGTGCGGTTACTGACACGGAAAATATGGGTGTCAACCGCAATCGTCGGGTGACCGAAAGCGACATTAAGCACAACATTGGCCGTTTTTCTGCCGACACCGGGCAGACTCTCGAGCGCTTCTCTGTCGTCGGGCACCTGCCCGTCGTATTCTTTGATCAGTTTTTCGCACAGCGCAATGACATGTTTGGCCTTGTTGCGGTATAGCCCAATGGTTTTGATGTAAGGGGTGAGTCCTTCGATACCTAACTTATAAATAGCTTCAGGCGTATTGGCGACAGGGTAAAGTTCTCGTGTGGCTAAATTAACACTTTTATCAGTAGCCTGAGCCGAGAGTACCACGGCAACCAGTAACTCAAATGGGGTTTGATATTCCAGTTCGCTTTTAGGGTTGGGACGCAGCTCTGCCAACCGTTTCATGATTTCGTAGCGTTTGGCTTTGTTCATTTTTTTACTCGCGCGAGGATATCGGCTAAAAGGGCCTTTTTCTTATCCGCTGTGCTTTGAGCGTTAAGTTTCGCATCGCGGTCGGCCTGGCGTTGTTTTTCCCGGGCAAGTTTTTGACGGTAGCGCGTGCGGGCGGCCATAGCGCGTTCATGAGTCCACTCAAAAGGCGCCGGCACCAGATCAATGCAGTCAACGGGGCAAGCCACAATGCACAAAGCGCATCCCGTACACCAGTCGGTGATCACACCGTGGAGGCGTTTCGGAGCACCGACAATGGCGTTGGTTGGGCATACCGCGACACATTTTCGGCAGCCGATGCACGTATCGGGATTGATTCGTGAGACTTCCAGTGGCACTTCATGCCCGTATTCGGGATCAAGCGGCAGGGGATTTTGACCGGTTACGCGGGCGAGCGCCTCGATTCCCTTTTGACCGCCCGGGGCGCAACGGTTAATGGGAGCCTCACCCATGGCAATCGCCCAGGCATAGTTTCTGCACCCGTCAAAACCGCACTGACGGCATTGCGTCTGTGGCAGCACCTCATCAATTGCGTCAATCAGATGTTCAGACATAATGACCTACCAGAAGTTTTCAGCGACATAGGTGCCGAGTTTCGCTCCGCGCGGAGCCGTAAATCCGCGCTCTTTCAAAACTTTTTTCATTGAATCGACAAATCCGGGATTGCCGCAGATCATGGCGCGCACCCATTGAGGTGTGAAGGTAAATCCCATCTTCTCAAAGTCACCGTCGGCAATCGCCTGAGGAACACGCTTGGTGATTTCGCCGCATCGGCAGGGGTCCGATTCACGGGTTGTGGCAGCAATGAAGCGGAAATTGACTTCCCGACCTTGCTCTCGCACGGCTTGAGTAAAGGCATCGGTTAACGTAATGTCGTCAGCGCATCGGGCGCAGTGCACGACAACCACGTTATCAAATCTTTCCCACGGATTGTTTTTTACGATGGATAAAAAGGCTGAAAGACCGGTGCCCGAGGCAAAGCAAAAAAGTGTGCCGCCCTTTTCAAGGCGCTCGGGCAGCATCAAGCCGTAAGCTGTGTCGTCAACATAAACCGTGTCACCGACTTTGAGTTCAAAAAGCTTTGGACTAAGCGCACCGTCCAAAACACGGGCCACATAAAAACTTAACTTATTTTCCCCGGGGTGACTTGCAAGAGAATAAGGGCGCATAAGGAAGTCGTCCTCGGCTTGAGGATTTTCCTTTAATGCGATGCCGCATCGGACAAATTGCCCCGATCGATAGGTAAAGCCTTCAGGTTTTGTGACCGAAAAGAACATCACTCGGTCATTGTGATGAGACAGTTCGGTGATGGTGACGGCATGAATTGTCATATAACGGCCCCTAATAAGAGTAAAGCCTGTCCGGAAATTCGCGGGCAGGCTCTGTTAAAGAACTTTGCCTCTGTTATTCAGTCTTCAGATACTGGCGCTTGTTGGGCACACCGTGCCATTTATCGGCATCAGCAGGACGCGGACGCTGGCGGGTGATGGAAGGCCACTTCTTGGACAGTTCTGCGTTAAGGGCAATGAATTCTTCCTGACCTTCGGGCACATCATCTTCATGGAAAATGGCCTCTTCAGGGCATTCGGGCACACAGACGGCGCAATCGATGCATTCATCCGGATCAATCACGAGAAAATTGGGACCGACACGGAAGCAGTCCACAGGACACACGGCGACACAGGCGGTATCCGTGCAGTTAATACAGGGGTCACATACTACATGAGCCACGGTTTTCTCCCTACTGAAATTTTCTAATTTAATTGTCGAATTCTAACGCAGATATCCGTGAAAAAGGCTAGACTAAAAACATTGAAAACCTACATAAAGGCTAAGCATCGTGATTGTTGAGTCACTGTTGGATACCGATCTGTATAAGTTCACCATGATGCAGTGTGTGCTGCATCAATTTCCGGGGGCATCCGTCGAATATCGTTTCCGGTGCCGCAATGAAGGCATTGACCTCAGACCCTACATTGACGAGATCAAAGAACAAGTCGATCACTTGTGCACACTTCGCTTCAAAGAAGATGAACTTGAGTATCTGCGCTCGCTTCGCTTCATCAAAGACGATTTTGTCGAATTTTTGAGTCTTTTCCAGCTCAAACGCAAATACATTGATATTTCGGACAAAGACGGTCAGTTGAGCATTACGATTAAAGGACCGTGGCTTCACACCATTTTGTTTGAAATTCCGGTTCTGGCCATCGTCAATGAAACCTACTTCAGCCACATTGCCCCCAATATCGACAAAACTGAGGGCTTGAGACGATTGGATGCAAAAATCCGCATGATTGAAAATGAGCCCGATCATGAACTCATTTCCATCTCGGATTTTGGGACTCGCCGTCGCTTTTCGCGCGTTTGGCAAAAAGAAGTCCTCGAAATTCTCAAAGAGCGCCTGCCGCGTGAATTTGCCGGTACGAGCAATGTGCTTTATGCCAAGGAACTTAACCTCATTCCGATGGGAACGATGGCGCATGAGTATCTGCAGGCCTGCCAGGCACTAGGACCGAGACTGCGCGATTCGCAGACTTACGCTTTTGAAATGTGGGCCAAAGAGTATCGGGGTGACTTGGGAATTGCGCTTACGGACGTTTACGGTATTGAGCCTTTCTTAAAAGACTTCGATATGTTCTTCTGCAAGCTTTTTGACGGCGTGAGACAAGATTCGGGCGACCCCGAAAGCTGGGGCGAGCGCATGATTGAGCACTACAAAGCCAATCGATGCGATCCGCGCACGAAGACGTTTATTTTCTCAGACAGTCTGACCTTTGATCGGCTTATCAAACTCTTCAGACGTTTCAAAGGACGAGTGAAACTCGGATTCGGTGTCGGCACAAACTTAACGAATGACCTGGGGCCGGAACCTCTTAATATCGTGATTAAGATGGTGCGCGCCAACGGTCAGCCGGTGGCAAAGATTTCTGATACGCCGGGCAAGAGCCTGTGCGATGATCCCAGTTATCTTGCTTACCTGAAACAGGTTTTCGGCATGACCGATCAAAAATAATCAAACGGTATAGCAAAAAGTTTTGTACAATCGGAAAATTAACTTAAATCAAGAAAAGCAAGGGAATTAACAAATGATTCAAAGAGTGCTTTTAGGCGCGTGTTTGGCTGCTTCTCCGATGATTGCCAATGCCGCCGGTCTTAACGGCGCGGAGCTTTCAATGCTCTGGGCCGTGCCGTTTGCTGGGATTTTGCTCAGTATCGCGCTTTGTCCTCTTCTTGTGCCGCATTTCTGGCACAACCATTTCGGTAAGGTGGCCCTCGTTTGGGCACTTTTGTGTGCTGTGCCGCTTTACGCTGTTTATGGCGGCACGGTGGCTACAGGTGCATTGGCTCACGCGATCATCGGCGACTATATTCCGTTCATTATCTTCGTCGGTGCTTTGTTTGTGGTCGCAGGCGGCATTCACATCCGCTCTTCTTTTGAAGGCACGCCTTTGATGAACGCCGCATTTTTGTTTGTCGGCGCGATGCTCGCCAATGTCATGGGTACGACCGGTGCGGCCATGCTCATCATTCGTCCCTTGCTCGAAGCCAATAAGACGCGCAAGTACCAGATGCACACCTTCATTTTCTTCATTTTCCTGGTGGCCAATATCGGCGGCAGTCTTACCCCGTTGGGCGATCCGCCTCTGTTCCTTGGGTTCCTGCGCGGCGTGGATTTCTTCTGGACGACTCAGCACCTGTTCCTGCCGATGATGTCGACTGTTTTGTTCCTTTTGTTCATCTACGTGATCATTGACACGATCATGTATAAGAAGGAAGATCAATCGACGATTCACTTTAAGGAAAAGGAACCGTTTAAGATTGAAGGCGCCATCAATATTCTGCTGCTCGCCGGTATCGTGGGAAGCATGCTTTTGTCCGGTTTCTGGAAGTCCGGCATTACGTTTGAAGTGCTGCATGTTCAACTGACGCTTGAATCGATCATCCGCGATGTGCTCTTTTTAACAATCGCCGGTTTGAGCTTGGCGCTTACGCCTAAAGTGGCTCGCGAAGGCAATCAGTTCTCCTGGGATCCGATTCTTGAAGTCGGCAAACTGTTCTTCGGTATTTTCTGCTGTATCGTTCCCGTGATTGAAATGCTGCGTGCCGGTCATGACGGTGCGTTTGCTCCGCTTGTCGCATTGGTGACCAATGCCGACGGCACTTTCAATAACCACGTGTTCTTCTGGCTCACGGGTGCACTCTCTTCATTCCTTGATAATGCACCGACTTACCTCGCCTTCTTTAATTTGGCTGGCGGCGATCCGGTCCTTCTGATGGGTGAAGATTCACACACCTTGATGGCTATCTCCATGGGCGCGGTGTTTATGGGCTCGATGACCTATATCGGCAATGCGCCTAACTTCATGACGATTTCCATCGTTCAGGAACGCGGCGTGAAGATGCCGAGCTTCTTCGGCTACATGATTTGGTCCGTTGGTATCTTGGTTCCGACGTTCTTCCTGATGAATCTGTTCTTCATCTAAGACAGTTCTGACAGACTGAACGCGAAAGGCCTTGGGAATTTTCTCAGGGCCTTTTCTTTTGGTGTTTTGCGGCTGAAGTTACCGATTAGCATATATAACATCAATTTAAGCGTTTTTCGGTATTTAGTTAAAAGAATCTTTAGTCAAAGCGCTGTGAAATTGTTAAAATCTCTGGAATTTCAAAGTGATATTGAATTTTTGAGAGAAAAGTCTCTGATAACGGAAAAATCAATGGCAGAATCGCAATCTTTCGCTTCTTTCGGTTTGCATGACAGCTTAATGCGAGCTATTTCTGAAATGGGCTATGAAACGCCGACGCCCATTCAAACGCAGGCTATTCCCTTGGTATTGGCAGGCCACGATGTGATGGGAGCGGCGCAAACCGGTACGGGTAAAACAGCCAGTTTCGGTTTGCCTCTGCTTGAGCGATTGATTCTCTCTGCCAACACCAGCATGTCACCGGCGCGTCACCCTGTGCGCGCTCTAGTACTCACGCCTACCCGAGAGCTCGCCGATCAGGTGCATGAGAATCTCCAAAGCTATGCCAAATACACCGGTCTTCGCACGGCCTGCGTTTTTGGCGGTGTAGATATTCACACCCAGCAGGATGCGCTCAGACGCGGAGTTGAAGTTCTGGTGGCAACGCCAGGACGCCTGCTCGATCATATTGAGCAGCGCAACACCGCATTGAGCCAAGTCCAGATCGTTGTTCTGGATGAGGCTGACCGAATGCTTGACATGGGGTTCTTACCGGATATCTCCCGCATTCTTAAGCTTTTGCCTGCCAAACGCCAAAGCCTGATGTTTTCGGCGACCTTTTCACCCGAGATTAAAAAATTGGCGGCTAACTTCCTCAATAACCCGAAATTGGTTGAAGTCGCACGCGAGAACTCAACGGCAAAAACCATTACCCAGCGTCTTTTCGAAGTTCATGATTCTGAAAAAGTGGATGCGCTTCTTGATCTGCTTGATGATGAAATGTGTGAAGACGCCAAGAATATCCTGGTCTTTGTGAATTCAAAGATCTGCTGCCGCCGTTTGGCAAGAACGCTTACGCAGTACGGCATTGAAGCCGATGCCATCCACGGCGACAAAACACAGGATGAACGCATAAAAACGCTCGATGCTTTTAAACACGGCGAACTTCGGGTGCTGGTTGCCACAGACGTTGCCGCCCGCGGCTTGGATATCGCAGACCTTCCCGTGGTGATTAATTACGACGTTCCCTTTAATGCCGAAGATTACGTACACCGTATCGGCCGAACGGGGCGTGCAGGGATGAAGGGACTCGCACTTACGCTTATGTGCCCGGGGGCTGATGAGAAAAATATCTCAGCCATTGAAACGCTCACAAAGCAGCACTTTAAGAGAATCCGTCCGGATGTTTCATCTCACCGCAGACCTTCCCGCGGTCCGAGAAAGGTGTATACGCCGCCGCCCGTAAGTCCGGTGAGCTCCGATCCCTTCTTTGATCAACCGTATGTGCCGAGCGGCGAGGTTGTCGAAAAGGCGGTCGAGGAAAAACCGTTGGGTGACGTGCGCAAAGAGCAAACGAAAAAACCGCATGTGGCAGCTTTATTGGGCGGATTGATGCGGCGTTAATCAGTTTTTGAATATTGCGCTCCGTTTGGAGCGCTTTTTTTGAGGAAAATTCAAAAACAAAAAAAAAAGTCACATTTCTTAACTGCTTTTTTTCGTCATTGTTTCTACAATCTACGTGTTCAATAACTTCTGGCCCATTGAGTCTTTCTTCTGAATCAGGGAATGGCTTGGGTGTATACGAATAGGCTGGAGTGTCTTATGTCTGAAGAAAAACAAGCCGACAGCATGCTTGCCCGGCAGATGGCTATGCCTCTGTATGGGGACAAGAAACTTTTTACCGGTGAATCTCGATTAGCACACGCCGATGGTATGGCCAACATCGTTCGCGGTATTCGCGACGATGAGGAACTCATTTCTGCCTGCTATCTTTTTGCCGTCCATGATTGCCTGCCCAATCCCGAAGAGTGGCTGAAAAATAATTTCGGCACCGGTGTTGCTGAGCTTGTCAATGAGCTGCACCGTCTGATTGAATTAAACGGCAAAACGCGTCTGATGCCTGCCGAGGATGATGAAAAAGGCAACGACAAGCTGATGCTTAAAGCGCAGGATGCGCTTTTGAGGAAAATGGTGCTTGCCATGTGCAAGGACCTTCGCGTGGTTATTCTGCGGCTCTCGAGCCGCCTGCAGACGCTTCGCTACTATGCGATGAAAAAGGATGACCCGGAAGGTGCAAAAGCTTACGGTGCCGACACTCTCGCGCTTTATGCGCCGCTTGCCAACCGTTTGGGTATCTGGCAGATCAAGTGGGAATTGGAAGACCTGTCGCTGCGCTTTACTAAGCCCGATATCTACAATGAAATTGCCCGCCAGCTCGATGAAAGCCGCGAAGCTCGTTTGGCTTTCATGAAAGATGCGGTCAATAAAATTCGTTCAATGCTTGCTGAAAAGGGGATTGAGGCAGAGGTCTCCGGTCGGCCCAAGCATATTTATTCCATCTACAAAAAGATGGAACGCAAGCATCTTCGTTTTGATCAGCTCTATGACGTGCGCGCTTTGCGCATCATTGTGGGTAACGTTGAGCAGTGCTATGAAGTCCTCTCCATCGTTCAGGAAAATTTCCCCGGTGTGAGTTCAGAGTACGACGACTATATCTCGAACCCGAAACCGAACGGCTATCGCTCGCTTCACACGGTGATTTTGGACTCCAAAGAGCGTCCGATTGAAATCCAGATTCGCACGCGCGAAATGCACGAGTATAACGAGCTCGGTATGGCAGCGCACTGGCGCTACAAGGAAGCGGGTAATTCGGAAAAAAGCACTCAAAGCGCAGAAGACCAGAAAGTCGCCTGGCTGCGCCAGCTTCTGGCTTGGAGCAGCGATGTTAAGCCTGAAGGACCCAAGGGTGTTGAGGATGAACATGTTTATGTACTCACCCCTCAGGGGCGCGTTGTTGAAATGCGAGCGGGGGCTACGCCCATCGATTTTGCCTACCATCTGCACAGCGAGTTGGGACACCGTTGCCGTGGCGCCAAAGTCAACGGACAAATGGTGCCGCTTAACTACAAACTGAAGACCGGTGAGACTGTTGAAATCGTAGCGGCAAAAGCGGGCGGTCCGAGCCGCGACTGGCTCAATCCCGAATTGGGCTTTGTGGTGACCAACCGTGCTCGCGGTAAGGTGCGTCAATGGTTTAATCAAAAAGCCGTTGAAGAAATGGTCAATGCGGGTCGGGATATCGTCGAAAAGGATCTTGCCCGACTTGGGAAAACAGCCTTTAAGCTTGAAGAACTTGCCAAGCGCCTGGGTTATGACACGATTGAGGATCTCTTCGTAGGCGCAGCCAAAGAAGAATTCGGCTTTAAGAGCATTGAAAAAGTTCTCAAACCTCAGGAAGAGGAAAAGAAAGAGATTTTCACCTCCAAATCCAAGGTTGAGCACGCTAAGAGCAAAGTTTTGGTGGTCGGCGTTGATTCGCTTTTAACGCAGCTTGCCCGCTGCTGCCATCCGGCACCTCCCGATAAGATCGTAGGATTTGTGACCCGCGGACGCGGTGTGACGATTCACAGAGCCGACTGTCCCAATGTTCGTCACTTGGATGAAAAAGGTCAGGAACGCTTAATTGAAGTGAGTTGGGGTAATGCCGAAGGCGCAGTCTTCCCTGTTGAAGTGCTGGTAGTCGGTCAAAATATTCCGGGACTTTTGAAAGACATGAGTGAAATTTTCATGAAAGAAAAAATCGCCATCATCAGCATGAGTTCCCAAGTGGTTAAAACGGATATGCACTGGCGCTTTAATGTGGAAATTTCACAGGCCGAGTCTCTGAAGCGATCGCTTAAGGCCATTCAAGATTTGCCGGGCGTCTATAACGCCAGACGGACCTAATTGGAGAGCCAGATGGTAATCCCCGATAAAGTGCGTCGTTTTTTAGAGCAATTTTTGCGTTGCCTTATTTATGTCGGTCTTGGACATACAGCGTTTGAGGCGGTGAGTATCTGGCGAACTCCGGAGGTTTCTCATCTTTGGTACTACGGTTTGGCTGTGCCGGGTCTCTATTATCTGGTTCCGATTATTGTGCTGACTGTTTTTCTGGCGCTTTCACGAAAACGATAAACGTTTCAAACACTCGAAAAAAATCGGTCGCTTTGGCGACCGATTTTTCTAGTGTCAAAAGAAGTAAGTGTTATTGGGCTTTCTTATCCGACAACTTGGGCAGGCAGTGCATGACAACCATCAATGCCAAAGCAATCAAAGCCACAGCGAGAATCAACTGCAAGCCGTCAACCATGAAGACGAACGTGCCGGCAGAAAGAGCGCCGAAGATGCGCCAGACAGACATGCCGAGCGCGGTCATTGTCACGCAGAACATAATGGTCATCGGCACGTAAAGCATCCAGCCTTTGCGTCCGGTCGCCTTAAGGAACACGGCCAAGCTCGTGAGCACCAAAGCAGAGAGCAATTGGTTGGCGGAGCCGAAGAGCGGCCAAATGCTCATGTAACCGGCCAAGCACAAGAGGTAACTTAAAACCAGTGTGAGAATGGTGGCGAAAACAGGGTTGGTGAAAAGTTTTTGCACGCCGTTCTTTTCCACGCCTTCGGGTGGTGTGAAGAGTTCTTGCAGACTCATTCGGCCGATTCTGGCTACGGCGTCAACGCTAGTCAAAGCCAAAGCGGAAACGCACATCGTCATAATGCAGGCGCTCACATCAGTGGGCAGGCCGAAGATGTCGGTTAAGAAGGATGCGATGGAATTCGAGAAGAGTTGGAATGGAGTGCCGGAGGGCAACACGCCGTCGGTGGCCGCTGCGCAGACCACAATCAGAGCCACCACACCCAAAACGGTTTCAACACACATGGATCCATAGCCCACCAGGCGCATATCCTTTTCATTGGCAATCATCTTAGAAGAGGTGCCGGAGGAAACAAGGCTGTGGAAACCTGAGACAGCGCCGCAGGCGATCGTCACGAAAAGCATCGGGAAGAGATCCAGTCCTTTGACTTCAAAGCCGACAAAAGCGGGCATGTTGATGTCGGGGTTCTTGATAAACACACCGATCACACCGCCCAAAATCATGCCGATTAAAAGGAACATGCTCAAATAGTCGCGGGGTTGCTTCAAAAGCCACATCGGCATCACAGCGGCGCAGAAAAGGTAAGCGAAGACCACATAGCGCCAGGTGACTGCGTCAGCGTAAATCGGGTTGGCAATACCGATCCAAAGCATCAGAACCATCAAAACGATACCGACCACGAGCTGTTCGGTGCCGGAGGGCTTTCTGTACTTGATGTACAAACCGAAAGCGACGGCCACAAACATGTAAAGAATCGAGATGGAAGCCGCTGCCGCGTTAGGCATGATTTGAGCACCTTGAGCGGTAAAACCGTTAAAGGTGTTGGCAACGATATCGCAGAAGGCAGAGATCACCAAAAGGGTAAAGAGCCAGCAGAAAAGAAGGAACAACTGACGACCCGTACGGCCGATGTATTGTTCAATCATCATGCCCATGGACTTGCCGCCGTTTTTCACGGAAGCGTACAAAGCGGTGAAGTCTTGGACGGCACCGAAGAAGATGCAGCCGAAGATCATCCACAGGGTGGCGGGCAGCCAGCCGAACATCGCAGCGATAATCGGACCGGTGACGGGACCCGCGCCCGTAATGGACGTAAATTGATGTGAGAATACGGTCCACTTACTCGTGGGCACGTAGTCGTTGCCGTCATTTTTCATTTGGGCCGGTGTCTTGGCGTTGGGGTCAACACCCCAGGTGTTTTCGAGCCACTTCGCATAGAAGCGATAGCCTACGAAAAGCGCCACGATCGTACAAGCCATCAAGATTAAGCCGTTCATGGTGTACTGTTCCTATTGATTAAGTGAAAAACAATTAAAAAAGCATACAAAAAGGCTGTCTATCCCTTCACCCGATTTATCGGGCCCGGAGGTAGACAGCCTGATAAATCGGGGAGAATCAAATTCGCAATCGAATGACTTCAGCCAAATTTTTCACGCCTTCTCTAATTCGATCAGGGTCAACCGTGACGAACGAGAGACGGAAGTGGTTCTTTTCAACGTGAGAGCCCGCGTAGAAGACTTCGCCCGGTACGTAGGCAACGTTGTGTGCCAACGCTTCGCGGGCAAGTTCGGTAGCGTTTACGTGTTCGGGCAGCGTCACCCAGATAAACATGCCGGCAGTCGGATGCGTCCAGGTCACGCCCTCGGGCATGAATTCTTTCAATGCGTCAAGCATGGCGTTGGCGTGAGTCTTATAGCGTTCACGTACGCTGGGCAAATGACGCACCAACAAATCTTCGCTGAAGACTTGAGCCGAAATGAGCTGCGTAAAGGTGGACGTGTGCAAGTCCATTGCCTGCTTCATTTGCGCGACTTTATCGAGTACGCATGCCGGCGCAATGATGTAGCCCAAGCGGAAGCCCGGGGCAAGGATCTTCGAGAGCGTGCCTAAACGGATCACACGTTCCGGTGCCCACTTGCGAAGCGAGGCGGGCGGTTCGTGGTCATACCAGAGTTCACCGTAGGGATCGTCTTCGACCAGGATCATGTCGAATTCACGGGCCTTTTCACACAAGAGTTTGCGACGTTCTTCGGAAATCGTCAGTCCCGTGGGGTTGCTTGCCGTAGGCATCACGTAGGCAAACTTGGCACCGCGGCAGACATCTTCGGTAAATTGAGCCGGATTTAAACCATCGGTGTCGCATGGCAGACTGACATAGTTAGGTTCGCAAAGATCAAAGGCTTGAAGCGCACCCATATAAGTCGGCGATTCAACGAGCACCTTGTCGCCCTTGTCAATAAAGATACGGGCGATCAGATCCAAGGCCTGTTGGCTGCCGGAGACAATCTGAACCTGTTCGTAGTCTGTGGGAATGCCTTTTTGCGTTTCTCTGCGGGCAATTTCACGACGCAGGGCAATTTCGCCTTCAACCATGGAATACTGCAGGGCATGTTTGCCTTCCTTGGCAATGACCGTTTGACAGGCCTTGGCGATATCATCAAGAGGGAAACCTTCAGGAGAGGGGAGACCGCCGGCAAAAGAAATGACGCCTGCGGGCAGCTTTAACAAATCACGAATCACTGAACTGCTGGGTTTTGAGGAGAGCGCCGACCATCGCGGGGTCGGTTCCTGCACTGTAGACATATCGGACTCCTTTCACGAATAATTTCTTTCATTTTCTCAAATTGTTTACAAATCTTTATAGGTTAAAGAGCCTATATCAGAAACGAAGTTTGAGAAAAATAAGTGCCTCTGCTTAGGTGTTGATCCTGGAATAAAAAGATTTCTAGGTGCTTTTATTTAGACAAAGAAAAACCGCCGATCCCAAAGAGGGAAACGGCGGTATGAGTCCGGCGAATCGGCTAATTAGCAGTTAAGTAAATCAGCCAGACGTTTGCCCTTGGGTTCTGAATGACGCTTTTCAAAAATGCCATTCCAACGAGCCACTTGTTTTCTTACTTGATTGGGTGCTGTGGCGCCGACATGATCACGAGCGGCAACACTTGCTTCAAGCTTTAAGGCCTTTTCGTAAACGTCTTCTTCGATGAGTTCACTAAAGCCCTTTAATTCGTCGAGGCTTAATTCGGCCAAATCACAGCCGCGGTTGCTGGCAAGCTTCACCACAGAGCCCACCACGTCGTGAGCTTCGCGGAAGGGCAGCCCCTTCTTGGTGAGGTAGTCGGCCAAATCGGTGGCTGTCGGGTAACCGGCTTGAGCAGCCTTTTTCATTTCTTCACGGTTGGGCGTCACGCCGGGCATCATTTCAATAAAGGCGCGAAGCGTATCCTTCACGGTGTCGATGGCGTCAAATACCGGTTCCTTATCTTCCTGGGTGTCCTTGGCGTATGCAAGAGGCAAGCCCTTCATGAGAACCGTGAGGCTGATCAGGTCACCGGCCACACGACCGGCTTTGCCGCGAGCCGTTTCAGCCACGTCCGGGTTTTTCTTTTGCGGCATGATGGAGGAGCCCGTTGTGAAGCGGTCGGGCAGCATCATGAATTTAAAGCGTTGGCTCATCCAGTAGATCAGCTCTTCAGACAAGCGCGAGATGTGCATCATGATCAGTGATGCGGCAGCCGTAAATTCGATGCAGAAGTCGCGGTCGCTCACAGCGTCGAGCGAATTTTGCATCACCGCTTCAAAGCCAAGGAGTTCGGCCGAATAGTTGCGGTCAATCGGGTAGGTGGTGCCTGCCAAGGCGGCAGCACCCAAAGGCGATTGGTTGACGCGGCGGCGAAGATCGATCAAACGCGTTCTGTCGCGTTCAAACATTTCCACATAGGCTAAAAGGTGGTGACCGAGTGTAACCGGCTGAGCCACCTGCATGTGCGTAAAGCCCGGCATGATGGTATCGGTTTCGTTGGCGGCAAGGTGCACGAGCACTTCCTGCAGCTGACCGACCAGATCCGTGATGGTGTCGATTTCTTCACGCATGTAAAGACGCATGTCGGTGGCTACCTGGTCATTTCTGGAGCGGCCCGTGTGCAGGCGCTTACCGGCGTCACCCACCAACTGCGTCAAGCGGGCTTCGACATTCAAGTGCACGTCTTCAAGTTCGAGCTTCCACTCAAATTTTCCGCTCTTGATTTCTTCAATAATTTGCTTCATGCCGCGCTTGATGTCGGCCAAGTCTTCATCGTGCAGCACACCGCACTTATTCATCATCGTTGCGTGAGCGATGGAGCCTGCGATATCGGCCAATGCCATGCGCTTGTCAAAATCAACGCTAGCGGTGTAACGCAATACGAAATCGGCAACCGGTTCCGAGAAACGACCGGACCAGGCCTTTTTCTTCTGAGCCAAGGGATCAAGGTGTTCTGTAGCAACAGTAGTCATTTTCAATTCACCATAAGAAAACAGGTATTTCGCATTCTACGCAATTCAGTTGAACAAAAACGGGACTTTTGAAGGGAAATATTCGGAATCTAGTTGAAAATACCAATAAAATCAAAGTGGTATAAGACTATTTGTCGACAGAATAATTAATATGTTTGAAACATAGAGCAACAATTAACGCAAAAAAGCGAAATTCAATAGATTTCGATTGTCTCAGGTCTTTTTAAGGAAAACGTGACACAATCTCGCATCATTTATTTTTGAAGTTAGGATCAATCATGTCTGACAGTATTGTTATTGCGACTCGTGAAAGCCCGCTTGCACTGTGGCAGGCTGAGCATGTTCAGGCTCTTTTGGCAAAACGTTACCCTGAAAAAGATGTTCATCTTTTGGGAATCACAACAAAGGGTGACCGAATTTTGGATAAGACCCTTTCAAAGATCGGCGGCAAGGGACTTTTTGTCAAAGAACTTGAAATGGCCATGCAGGAAGGGGCAGCTCACCTGGCAGTGCATTCTTTAAAGGATGTGCCGATGGAGCTGCCCGAGGGTTTTGTGTTGGGTGCCGTGAGCAGCCGCGAAGATCCGCGCGACGCTTTTGTCAGCCCTCGATATGAATCTCTTGAAAGTATGCCTGCGGGAGCGGTTGTGGGGACTGCCAGCCTTCGCCGTGAGCTGATGCTTCGCTCCAAGTTTCCGCATCTCACGGTCAAACCCATTCGCGGCAATGTCGGAACCCGCTTGAAAAAGCTCGATGCCGGTGAATTTGATGCCTTGGTAATGGCCAGCGCCGGGTTGAAGCGTTTGGGCCTGCAGGAGCGCATTCGTGAAATTATCAGCGATGATATTTCTCTTCCCAGTCCCGGTCAGGGAGCTCTCGGCATTGAGTGTTTGGCTTCCGATGAAGCTACCCGGCAAGCGGTGGCTTTTATCAATGATGAGCGCACGCGTGCCTGCTGTCTGGCTGAACGCGCTGTGAGCCGCGCTTTGGGCGGATCATGCCAGGTGCCTTTGGCCGCTTACGCCACCATTTCTGATGACACGATGACTCTTCGAGCTTTGGTGGGAGATCACACGACTGGCGAAAGCGTCTTTGCTCGGGCTGTCGGTCCTTGGAGCGAATCCGAACGTTTGGCTCAGGAAGTGGTCGAGGATCTTTTAAAACAGGGCGCGCAGCGCTATATTGAAAAATTATTGGCCAATCAACAGCAATAAGAGTCATTTATGATTCATTATCAAAGACCGATTATTTTGATGCGGCCGGGAGCTCCCAACGAGCGTTTGGCTGAGCGCTTGGGCAGGCTCGGCATGAATGTTTGGAAGTGGCCCGCCTTTACGATTTTGCCTCCTGAAGAGCCCCAAAGAGTTAAGGAGCGGCTTTCCGACCTCAGCAATTTTGATATGGTGCTTTTGGCGAGCCCCTCAGCAGTGGCTGCCAGTGCTGTTTATGTAAAGAAATGGCCCGAACACATCACGCTTGCCACGATCGGCTCGGGCACTGCCCGAGTTATTCGCTCAGCCTGGGGGGAGGACATCCATGTGTTGTATCCCGAAGGCGAGACTTTTGAGTCCGGTTCAGAGCGTCTTTTTGAGCTGCTTAAAAGCCGCGGTTTCCCGTCACGTGTTTTAATCGTAAGAGGTCAGGTAGGGCGTGAATGGCTGCGTGAGCAGCTGCTTGCCCACGGCACCGACGTTGAAGTGCTGCCTGCCTATCAGCGTGCACCGCTTGAATTGTCAAACTATGAGCTTGAACGCTTGCAAAAAGCCGTTACCGGTCCGGTGCCCATTGTCTATCTGACGAGTACCGATGCAGTCGGTGTATTGCTTCACGCCGTAAAAACCGTGCCCGGCGCGCTTGAATGGCTGCAAAAAGGTTTTGTACTCACCATTCATCCCAGACCCAAGGCACAGCTCGAAGAGGTGGGATTCAGAAACGTGGCGCTTGTTTCGGCCAAAGACGACAGGGTGCAGGAAGCGATCGAAGGTCTTCTCAGCATCAGCTAATTTGACTAAAATTATTAAATTGTGTTTGCGGGCTCATCAAAGAGTCCGCACTTTTTGAAATTCAAAAACAAAGGAATAAATAATGTCCGCTTGGATTTTAGGTCATAAGAACCCTGACAGTGACAGTATCGTATCGGCAATTGCCTGCGCTGATCTCTATCGTCAAAGAGGTCTGGATGTTAAGGCTGTTGCCCAAGGTAAGCCCGCTCCCGAAACCGCCTTCATTTTGGATCGTTTCGGTTTGAGCGCCCCAGAAGTGGTGACCAGTGTTGCCGGTCAGGATGTCTATCTTGTTGACTTTTCTGATAAGGCTCAGGCACCTGCCGATATCGATCAGTGCAATTTGAAGGGTATCGTGGACCACCACAAGCTCGGTGATGTGACGAGTTCTTCTCCGATTGAAGCGGTCATCATGCCGGTGGGCTGCACCTGCACGATTCTCAAGTTTCCCTTCTTTTTTATGCTGTCCCATGCTGATCATCCCCATCAGCACAGATGCCAACAAAAATCTTACCATCATAATCTGGAAAGGCTTCATGCTTCCCAGTGCCATATCACTTGCGACAAAGCCGCCTCCCCATATGACCGTAACCAGTATAAGTCCTCCGATTGCCAGCCATTTTTTCATCATATATCCTCCCGTCTCTTTTTTAGATTGTTGTTACTTTTCCATTTATTTCAGCTTCTACAGGTTCTCCTGCAAGACGAATGACCTTTGCCTGATTACTTCCATCTGCCGTAATTTCAAGCCATGCCCCTCTATAATGCAGACGGAATGTTAATCCCTGCCATTCCTTTGGCATATTCGGATGAACTTTCAACATACCATCTTCTCTTTGCGCTACACCTGCAAACCCAAATACAATTGTCTGCCATACTCCAC
>ERZ779866.554-NODE-554-length-41533-cov-5.411134_pt1 | contig 41533 bp, 43 predicted proteins | sample MGYA00511248_ERZ779866 | MGnify/ENA primary metagenome ERZ779866 (study PRJEB29588, sample SAMEA2155758) | human gut metagenome | biome: human gut; feature: human-associated habitat; material: faeces | place: Denmark | collected 2008/2010 ... | reverse complement strand
GCAAAGGTGCTGAGAACAGAAGTTCTTAGTGCCTTTTTAATTTCAGAAAAAGGAGGAAAGTCTCATGGAATATGAAATTCAAAAACATTTACATTATGCAGGAATACCAAGTTTTAATCGGTATCCGGTAACAAGAGAATTAGACGGTGTGGACATTGCAATCATGGGAGTACCCTTTGACAGCGGTGTAACCAATAGACCAGGTGCAAGACTTGGTCCCAGAGCAATCCGAAACATGAGCCAGCTCACTAACTGCTTTGCCTATCCATGGGATTACAAGCTTAGCCAGAAAGCAAAAATTATCGACTATGGTGATGTTGGATATTATGTAGGTGCAGATGCCACAAGGGTTATGTTGGAAGCAACCTATGAACATGCAAAGAAAATTCTGGATGCAGGCTGTAAACTGCTGACACTTGGCGGAGATCATACCATTCCTTATGGAATGGTAAGAGCAACAAGTGAAAAGTACGGAAAACTGGCATTGCTGCATTTTGATTCCCATCAGGACAGCACACCAACTACAGACGGTAATGTATCCCATGCAAACTTTGCTTATGATTTGCAGGCTGAAGGCTGTATTGATCCATCTCATTCTGCACAGGTATTCATTCGTACCGAAATGACCGAGTGTGGTTACAATATTTTCCATGCACAGGATGCGGTATTTATGGATATGGAAGACCTGGCAGGAAAGATTAAGGCAGTCATTGGTGATATGCCGGTATATCTTACCTTTGATATTGATGCGCTAGATCCATCAGCCGCACCGGGGACAGGAACACCGGTAGTCGGAGGACCATCCTCTGCACAGGTGCGGAAATTATTGTATTCCTTAAGAGGAATCGACGTAGTGGCAGCAGACCTGGTAGAAGTGCTTCCGGCATATGACCACAGTGAGATTACAGCACTTGCGGCAGCAACAATAGCACAGGACTTAATGTACCTTATGTACAATAAATAAAAATAACTTATCCGGGTTAGGAGGATTCATTATGAAAAAGAAAATTTTAAGTCTTTTGGTGACGGGCTGTCTTTTGTTTGTGCCGACAACGGCATTTGCAGACGATAATAAGACGGTAATAAAAACTGTTGACGACCTGTTGGCGTTTTCAAAAGCGGTAAACAACGGAGATTATGACAAGAATAAAGACGCAGTTGTTGTTCTTGAAAATGACCTTGACTTGACAGGTGTTGTATGGACGCCTATCGGAAACGTTTTCGATGAAAACGGCTATATTGAACATTGTTTCAGCGGCAAATTCTACGGAAACGGTCATACTATTTCAAACATTGATTTTACGTCTATTTATGGTAAAGATTTGTTGGTCGGTTTCTTTGGCGATATCGAGGAAGCAGAGGTATCAGGTCTGACTATAGAGGGAAATCTGGATGTGACAAATACTGATAACGAATATACTGTTTATGGCACTATTGCAGGATTTGCAGGTGATTGTACTATTTCTGATTGTGTGTCAAACGTATCGTTCAACAATAACGGCAAATATGTTTATGGCTTCATAGGCATGGTAGGTCAGGCATACGGCACAACTTTTGAATATTGTGAGAACACAGCAGACATAACTATCTCAGGCGACAACGGAAGTGTTTATGTCGGCGGTATAGTTGGATATGCGCAGATTGGAACGGAAGTCCGCTATTGTTCAAGCACAGGCGATATGGTATATGCTGCACCAGACGCCGGCGGTATCGTAGGACGTTTGTATGGCGATTCCAAGGTTATAAACAGCTATGTTACAGGAAAACTCACGCCGGTTGGCAACGGAACCACAGATGTAGGCGGTATCGTTGGTTCAGTAGCCGGCGGTTCTGTAAGTGATTGCTATTTTGCAGGAGAAATTGACCTTTCACAGTACTCAGCCAAAAAGCCATATACACGTTTCGGCGGAATAGTGGGGAAGGATTCCTCGTCTACAACTGACTTTAAAAACAACTATTTCACAGAAACAGAAAATGTTGAAGCTTGCGGTTCAAATAAAGAAGCAGGCAAGGCTAAAGCATATGACTATATGACAACAAAAGAATTTTATGACGAGTTGACAGCTGGCGGTGCAAAGTATCAGTATGTTGAGGGAAAAACACCTGTCCTGCCAACTAAGGAATATGCAGTTGATTTTGAAGTAACACCTGCTGACCTGAAAAATGTTGTAATAAAGGTAGACGGAAAAGAGATAACAAACAATACTGCAATGCTTACAGCAGGCACTTACACAGTAGAGGTAACTGCTGACGATTGCGAGCCTCTCAGCAAGGAAATAACTATTTCAGCAGATATCGCAACACATACACAGGCTTTTGAACTTGCATACAAGTCAGCAGACTATACAGAGCTTGACAAGGCAGAGAAAGCCGCAAAGGCTCTCAACAAAGACGATTATGAGGACTTCTCAGAAGTCGAAAAGGCTCTTGCCGCTATTGACAGAACAAAGAACATCACAGAGCAGGCTGATGTTGACGCTATGGTAAAGGCTATAAATGACGCTGTGGCAAACCTTGTAAAGAAAGCACCTGCTTCTTCACAGCCTGACAGCGTAAGCAGTTCTGATGCTTCGTCAGATACTAGCAGTTCCGCTTCCGACAGCTCATCTTCTGACGGCAAGTCAGACAGCAGCTCAAAGGCGGCTTCAAACGCTTCAAACACAAACCCATCAACCGGCGTTGCAGGCGGAGCATTCGCTCTTGCACTTCTGAGCGGTGCGGCTGTGGTCATGGCTAAGAAGAAAAAGTAATACATCCATTAAATGGACATATAAAGCAATTAAGTGGGAGTTTCATACATTATTTGTTTAAATGAATACCGCTTGTGCAGATTTTTGACCGCTTGTGTCAAAATAGTTGAAAAATTATTACCGCTCTGCTATCATAATTATAAGCAGGGCGGTTTTATATCGCAATGCAAATATGATATGAAGTCTTATATTTCGGGAGGATAAAATATGAAAAAGACAAGAATTTTTAGCACGATGCTCGCAACAGTCATATGTATGGCATCTTTGCCTGCAATAAATGTTTTTGCGGCAAATCAGCAGAGAACTACAACTCTTGACCTTACAGTGGCAGGATTTCAGAACGATCAGAAAAATGAAGACGAGGGCTGGAGCTGGGACGCAGCAACTTCTACTCTTACACTTGACAATGTTGATTTTTCGACGGCGAAAAAGTCTTGTGTCATTGTTGACGGAGAAAAAGTTACTAATATAGTTTTCTCAGGAGATAACAAGATGACCTCAGGCACTACAGTTATTTCGAGAAAAGGAAGCGCAAAAGATACCGGTGTAGTACTAAGTGGAAAGACTAAGGACAGTGTGCTTAATCTTGAAGAAACAGGCAACCTTCCAGTAATGGATCAGCCTAATATTACTTTTGAGTCAGGAACTGTCAACGCAAAGGGCGGTGCTGTCATAACACTTTATTCCATAAAGGTAATGGACGCAACTCTTAATATTGACACAAGTGAAGTTGCCGATGGTGGCTGGAATGACGGTTTGTATGCAAACGGCTCTGTTGAGATATACGGCGGAGATGTGAATATCAATGCAGGAAGAGCAGGAATATTAGTAGTTGGTATAGGTGCCCCTGAGCCTAAGACAGGCTTGATTATAAAGGACGGAAAGGGAGATATCAATGCCAAGCTTGCGGATATTTATCTTGGTACAGACAATATAAAGAACGGTCTTATCTCGGGAGGAGATATCACACTCGGTGGTGACATAGGAATTTTCCTTAACGATTGCGAAAAGTGCGAGATAAAGGGCGGTACATTCCATACTGATGAATGTGAAAAACCATTCGCAGTTCATAGAGACAGTTCGGCTGTATTTGAGTATGCAAAGGCAGATTATACAGAGCTTGACAAGGCAGAAGAAGCTGCAAAGGCTCTTAATAAGGACAACTATGTGGACTTTACAGCCGTAGAAAAGGCACTTGAAGCTATCGACAGAACTAAAAACCTTACACAGCAGTCAGATGTTGACAAAATGGCGAAAGATATAAACGACGCTGTTGAGGCACTTGTTTACAAGTCAGCAGACTACACAGAGCTTGACAAGGCAGAGAAAGCCGCAAAGGCTCTCAACAAGGACGATTATGAGGACTTCTCAGAAGTCGAAAAGGCTCTTGCCGCTATTGACAGAACAAAGAACATCACAGAGCAGGCTGATGTTGACGCTATGGTAAAGGCTATAAATGACGCTGTGGCAAACCTTGTAAAGAAAGCACCTGCTTCTTCACAGCCTGACAGCGTAAGCAGTTCTGATGCTTCGTCAGATACTAGCAGTTCCGCTTCCGACAGCTCATCTTCTGACGGCAAGTCAGACAGCAGCTCAAAGGCGGCTTCAAACGCTTCAAACACAAACCCATCAACCGGCGTTGCAGGCGGAGCATTCGCTCTTGCACTTCTGAGCGGTGCGGCTGTGGTCATGGCTAAGAAGAAAAAGTAAATAAGATCTCCCCTATTGTTGATATTTCGGAGAAGGGCAGTTCCTTGTGGACTGCCTTTTTTCTGTTTGCAGGGAAGCGGGATTTGCCTGCATAATTTGGGGCGTTTTTTTGCAAAGTAGCAGAAAAATGCAATTATTTTATATTGATACTGCAAAATCGTCCGCGCAAGCTTAGACTAACTATTGATAATAGTCAATATCTTTTATTATCTATTTTATACCATGAAATTACATTTATTCATAAAAAATCGTTATAGATTTAAGTGAAATGTAAAAAATCAGCTCACAAAATCTGCGTTTACCCTTGCAATTCAGAAAAATATGTGGTATAATTATATTGCTGTAATAGGAGCACAGCATGAAATGCTGGCAGTGTGTTTTCAATTGTCAGATGAATTTCTGTATAGCTTATGCTTAATAATAAGGAAAGAAAATGAATGCGCCGGCGTGTGCTGTTTCATTATAGCGCCTATTAACGATATTTTTTTTGAAAAGGAGTTATTGCAACATGTCAAAGATCGATTTGAGCAAGTACGGTATCACCGGAACTACAGAAGTTGTTTACAACCCTTCTTACGAGCAGCTGTTCGAGGAAGAAACAAAGCCAACACTCGAAGGCTATGAAAAGGGTCAGGAGAGTGAGCTTGGCGCAGTAAACGTTATGACAGGCGTTTATACAGGCCGTTCACCTAAAGATAAGTTCATCGTTATGGACGAAAATTCTAAGGACACTGTTTGGTGGACTTCTGATGAGTACAAGAACGACAACCACCCAGCTTCACAGGAGGCTTGGAAGTCTGTTAAGGAACTCGCTATCAAGGAACTTTCAAATAAGAGACTTTTCGTAGTTGACGCATTCTGCGGCGCTAACAAGGATACAAGAATGGCTATCCGTTTCATCGTTGAGGTTGCTTGGCAGGCTCACTTTGTAACAAATATGTTCATCAAGCCAACTGCTGAGGAGCTTGAGAACTTTGAGCCTGACTTCGTTGTATACAACGCTTCAAAGGCTAAGGTAGAGAACTATAAGGAGCTTGGTCTTAACTCCGAGACAGCAGTTATGTTCAACATCACAAGCCGTGAGCAGGTAATCATCAACACTTGGTACGGTGGAGAGATGAAGAAGGGTATGTTCTCAATGATGAACTACTTCCTTCCACTCAAGGGCATGGCTTCAATGCACTGCTCAGCTAACACAGATAAGAACGGTGAGAACACAGCTATCTTCTTTGGTCTTTCCGGTACAGGTAAGACAACACTCTCTACAGACCCTAAGAGACTTCTTATCGGTGACGACGAGCACGGTTGGGACGACAACGGAGTATTCAACTTCGAGGGCGGCTGCTATGCTAAGGTCATCAACCTTGATAAGGATTCTGAGCCTGATATCTACAACGCTATCAGAAGAGATGCTCTTCTTGAGAACGTAACTCTTGACGAGAACGGCAAGATCGACTTTGCTGATAAGAGCGTTACAGAGAACACTCGTGTATCTTATCCTATCGACCATATCCAGAACATTGTAAGACCTATTTCTTCTGCACCTGCTGCAAAGAACGTTATCTTCCTTTCAGCAGACGCATTTGGCGTACTGCCTCCAGTATCTATCCTCACACCAGAGCAGACACAGTATTACTTCCTCTCTGGCTTTACTGCAAAGCTTGCAGGTACAGAGCGTGGAATCACTGAGCCTACACCAACATTCTCAGCTTGCTTCGGTCAGGCTTTCCTTGAGCTTCACCCAACAAAGTATGCTGAAGAGCTTGTTAAGAAGATGCAGAAGAGCGGTGCTAAGGCATACCTGGTAAACACAGGTTGGAACGGCACAGGCAAGAGAATCTCTATCAAGGATACTCGTGGAATTATCGATGCTATCCTTAACGGCGATATTCTCAACGCACCTACAAAGAAGATACCACACTTTGACTTTGAAGTTCCAACAGAGCTTCCAGGTGTTGATCCTGCAATTCTCGATCCTCGTGACACATATGCTGACGCTTCCGAGTGGGAGACAAAGGCTAAGGATCTTGCAAGCAGATTTGTTAAGAACTTTGCTAAGTATGAGGGCAACCCAGCAGGTAAGGCTCTTGTATCAGCAGGTCCAAAGGAATAATCAATAACTCTGATACTATTATATAGTATAAAAGCTGCTGTGCCTTTTGGTACGGCAGCTTTTTTGCGCTCTTGAAAAAGTGTGATGAAGGTGGTATAATTGGTATGGAGGCGGATTTAGTTTGGAAAAGAAGAATTATGCCGCAAGGGCGGCTATATATGCCATGGGGCTTGTGATACTTGCCGCAGGGATAACGATGAACATCAAAACAGGGCTAGGTGTATCCACCATTATATCAGTGCCATTTGCCATATCGAGTATATGGGACGTGAATTTTTCTCTTGTGACTTTTGCTACATATGCACTGTTCGTTGTGATAGAAATGATAATAAAAGGCAGCGACAGAACTGTTATAGACTGGCTGCAAATACCATTCAGCATTGTGTTCAGCCTGCTGCTTAATATGTTTTCAAAGCTGCTTGATTTTAATTTCGGACATTTGTGGCAAAACACGCTGTATCTTGCAGCAGCGATAATCTGCACGGGTGCTGGAATGTCAATGATGATAGCCATGAAGTTCGTGCCGAACCCAGCCGACGGTCTTGCTCAGGCTATAGGAAAAGCCTTTGGAAAGAACATGGGCTTTGGCAAGAATATTCTTGACGCATCGTGTGTTGCCATTGCCTGCGTGATAGGTCTGCTATTTGACAAGCGGATAATAGGTATCGGTATCGGAACGGTGGCGGCTATGCTCCTTGTGGGAAGGTGCGTGGCAGTATTCGACCATTTCTTCAAAGACAGAATGAAAAGTGCCGCAGGGCTTGCATAATAAAAAATGCCGCAGAGGACAAAAGCTTCTCTGCGGTATTTTAGCATTTATGCAATAAAAAAATCCGCTCTACATAACGTAAAGCGGATACAAGCAAAAGCTTAAACTTTTGCTGGCGCGGATTGAGAGATTTGAACTCAGCTTGTTTTATTTCACAGCGTTTAACAGCTTCTTATAAAAGTCCGTAAATAAAGGGTTTGTGCTGTTTTGCATTTCACAGCTTTTTATAAAATTCAGTCGATTTTCACCGCTTATAATGACCAAATAATGACCAGAATTTTTTGCGATAGTCAAGCAATGGAGACTATACGGCATAATGCACAATAACATTTTCGCTTATGCTTTCAATACCCCTCAAACGCTCTGACAGCTCCTGTGCTGCGTCCTGTGCTCTCGTCTTTAAACTTTGCCGTCCTCTGCCTGCTGCGGCTCTGATAGCCTGTCATCTTCGTATCTCGCTTTTAGAAACTCAAAGTATGCAATAAGCAAATTCTTATAGGCTGCTTTTGACTTAGGTTTAAAATCTTCGCCATAACTTTTCACCCATTCTATCACATCATCGTCAAGTGATAGTTCAAATAAAGTATTGTACTTTTTCATATTTTTATCCTTTCTGTTATTGGAGCAGTGCGAACGGTTTACTCGCTGGACGGTAAACTTAGTTAATTACGGTGTTGCATTATCAAGCTACAAATTTCAAGGCGTTCAACTCTTGTTACTTTGGTATGAGTTAAAGGCTCTTGTGCTTCGATAACGTAATAATTAGGCTGCTCGCTGCTTTTGTTTATGTGAATGTTGAAATAACCACGCTTGGCAAGTCTTTTTCTGAGTGCTAGTAATTCTTTGGGTTGACTCATTGCCTATTTTCCTTTCGGTCTATGTTTCAAGCCCACTTACATTCAAACCGAAAATAAGGCTTGAAAGATCCTTGCAAGCTTTGTCTATATCCTTGTACACTGTTCTGCTGTCAATTATTTCTCTTTCGGCTATCTCGTCATAAGTTGGGGTGGTCTCGCCTGTGATGAAAGCGGCTTCAACTACACGCCAACGCCTTTGCATATCCTCACGAACTGAGGAAGTACACCGAATTTTGTAAATATCAAGCATAGTTTGAACGTGTTCCATTATGGTTTTAGTGGTCACGATCTGATTTTTTATGCTTTCAACCTTGTATTTCTCGTATTCACTAAAGCCGATAAGCTCTCTTATGACAAGATCGTTTATCTGTGAAGCGTCACAAAGAGCATTTTCAGCATATGCCCTCAAATTTCGGTATTCTTTGAGCAATAGCTTGACGTTCTTGAACTTCTTGCTTTCGTTGTCCTTGATACGTTCGGCTTCTTGTGCTTGGTATATCTCAATAGCCTTTGCAGCTCCTGCTTCTGCTGCTATTCTTGAAATGTAATTGACTAGCTTTTGATTTGTGTTTTCTTGTGACATTGTTTTCACCTTTCGTCTTTATGTTTGTGACCCGTTTTCAAACTCGTCATTGATTTGACCTAATACCCTATCAAGGGCGGCTAAAACTTCTTCGCTTTCGTCATCGTCCTGAGAGATATAAACGCCCGTCATTTTGTTCAAAAGGTCTATCGCACGCAGCCTTGACGGCATACCCTCATCACTATCACGGGCAATGTCTGACAGCAGGGCTTGACGTTCCAACGCTGACATAATGCGTTCACGCTGTCCCTTTTCCGTCAGCTCCCGCACATATGCCTTGACCTCTTCAACGTTCAGAAACCTGCTGGCGTTCGTGTGAGCGAATTTCTTAGAATACCCAGCCTTAACAGCACTTTGCGTGGCGTTTCCGCTCTTAGCGTAATATTCGGCGAATTTCCTTTGCCTTGCTGTCATTTCTTCACCTCCTTTCAGCAATGCCCGCTAGTGTAGTATTTTGTAGTGGTATCATAAGCTTGTGCTTGCTCGTATGTTCATTTGTCAATGCAATATGCACGGACTGTCAAGACAAAAAAATGGTTGCAGTATTAGCCTCAAATATCAGTCCAGGGATTTTTAAAGAGGTCTTCGGGGTCTTGCTGTTCGCTTGGCTGTGAAGCAAGTTGAGGGTATCGCTTTTGAACTTCGCCTATGACCCAACTTCTTATAGCGTGATAGTCGGACTTGTACTTAACACCCTTTGATAGCTTATAGTTGTTCAAGATTTCTATGCACTTATCGACAAACGGCTTTGAATGTTCTGACATTAGCTTGTCATATTCTTTTTCTGTGAGAGTGACAGCTTCCGCATTGTTGTTTTTGTTGTCTTTGACATTTTTCTTGTTCTTTGGCGTTGTGCGTTCCTTTTCTTCTATATTCTCATCTAATCTATTCTTATCTATACTAATCTTATCTAATCTATGTGGGCAGTTGGTTGACGCTTGGTTGTCAAGTGGTTGACAGTTGGTTGACAGTTGGTTGTCAATCATTGAATATGCTCCGTTATCCTCTACCCTGAGCATAGATTTTTCGTTAGTGTACGTTGTTAGTGTCATTCTATCTTTTCGCAAAGTATTATGTATTAGCCAATGCTTTATGACAATTACGCCGCTTTTGAATGGAATAATATAACTTTTGGCGATAAGTAATTTCATATCATCATCGGTGCAGCCTATGGCTCGTTGTATCTTTTTCGGGTTGTTCATAAAGCCCTCATCATCTGCACGCATAGACAAATGAAAGTACAAAGCCTGTGTTGATAGCGGCATATCTAAGAACAAATCGCTATCAATAATGATTTTTGCAAACATTCTTTTTTCAGCCATTGCTTAACCCTCGCTCTCCCACTTGTTAAGCAAGTCCTCCGCTGCTCTGAGCGTTGTTCTTATGCTTTGTGACCTTGCGTGTTCTGTACGAACGTACCGCCGCAGCTCGTATACATCGCTAGGCAAATAATAGCCATTGCTGCTGGAACATATAACCGCACCTTTACGCCGCATATGCTCGATACAAAGCCTTGTGCTGCGGTTGTCAAGCCCTGATATCCTGCACATATCGGAAAGGCTCACGGCGTTTTCTTCGCCTGCTCTGAGGGCGTTTGCTATCCTTTCGGCTGCTGTCATACTACACTACACCCCTTTCACCCTCGTTCAGATACTCAATGAACTTTTCTACATTGACAAGTGCCTTTGCTCCACACTGAACAAACACGATCTTGTTTTCTTTCACAAGCTGTCTGATAGCGTGGGCAGGAAAGCCCGTTTCTTTTGCCGTCTCGTTTATCGTCCGCATACGGGGTGCGGCTCTTGTTATGCTGATATTATTCAAAATAACTCCTATCCACCACATTTCAAGACTTGCGTTTCCACCCCTGAATGTGGTATAATAAGAGAGGAAACGTGTGTGTTTCTTTCAGCGGGCTTTAACGCCTGCTTTGCCGTCTGAGTGTTGCGATCACTCGGACGGCTTTTTGTTTTCTTTCTCTGCCGTTAACTTTTCAGCGTGCTTTTTAAAGAAGCGTGTCGTTGTGTCCTTGACCTTATCGGCGTTCTTTCTTTTCCATTCTCTATAGTATGCACGCCGCGCAAGCACAACGGATCTTTCTTCCTCTGAAAGCTTGGTAACATCAATCATTGTTTTGCCTCCTTTCAAAATTGTTTCATTTTGATATTGACAGATTTCGTTCCGCCTGCTATAATAGTAACAGAAAAGCAAAACAAAATCAAGAAAAATCAATGGTATGTATCAAAATAGGCACAGGGGGCGGATTGATGATTGAATGTAACAGCTTAGAGGATATCGGCAAGCGAATAAAGCACTACCGGACTTCAAAAGGAATGGAACAAAACGAATTAGCCAAAAAGCTACGCGTAAAACGTGAGCTTGTATCAATGTGGGAAAATGGAAAGAGAGATATTAAAACATCAAATATAGTAATGCTTGCAAATATATTTGAAATTTCCTGCGATGAATTATTGACAGGCACAAAACCTGAACACGTTGACTTTAGACTTTCAACAGGTTTGAGCAGTCAAGCAATAGAAAAACTAATAAGCATTAACAGTCTTGTAATTGAAAATATTGACCCATATCACATTGACGAATATAATTTAATTGATGTTGTGAATTACATTATAGGACATCAGCATTTCATTACTTTTGTAAAGCATTTGTCTGAAATATATCGTATGTGCAGATCAAATGCTATTACAGTTGCTTCAAGTAATGTAATTAATGATGATAATTATGAAGAAATGCAAAGAGCCTTTTATAATTTTATAGACAAATTCAAAGTGAAATTAGTTTCTTATCAAGATTTTTACGGGAATGCGATCGGTAATTGTAAATATGATTTAGATTACATAATGAGAGACTTGTTAAATGAGGATTAGCCCCCATTTTAAGCACAAAAAAACCGCCCTGTGTTGCAGCACAGAACGGTTTAAATAGACCTCACCGCAAGGGCAAAGCCTGCTATACAAAGCATATAAATTATAGCACAAACGCCCTTTCGGTGTCAAGTACACAGAAAGGAACGTGAGCTTATGGCACACATCGACAAAAGACCGAACGGCAGTTACCGCATTAAAGTTTCCTGCGGTTATTCAGCCGACGGCAAAGCACAGAAAACACAATCAATGACGTGGAGACCGCCAAAAGCGAATATGACCGAAAAGCAATTACAGCGGGCTTTAAATAAAGCAGCGCTGGAGTTTGAGCAGAAATGCGCAGGCGGTCAGATCGTCAACGCGGTCAAGCTTGAAAACTTCATTGAAGAATGGTTTAAGGTGCACGAAAACGCTTTAAAGCCCGCTACTCTGAAAAAGTATCGTGATCTATGCCCTCGCATATATTCTCAGCTGGGGTATTTGAGGCTTGACAAGATAAAGACAAAAGACCTTGACCACTTCTTGAAATGGCTGACAAACGAACGCAACGCCACTTCGCTTGCAAAGTGTAAAGTAGATATGAAAAAGATGTTGCAGGATAACGGCGAAACTCAAAAGGCATTTTGTGAAAGAGCGGGCATTGATACACATATTGTGCGCAGCTGCTACCACGATAGGGCTATAAGGTGGGATAACGCCGCAAAAGTCGCAGCGGCTCTTGACAAGCAAACTTCTTCAATGTTTGAGAAGATAACCGATAACAGCAGGCTTTCACCTAAAACAATTCACTGTTATCACGGATTCTTGTCAACTATATTCACATATGCGGTCAAAATTGGAGAGATAGCCGTAAATCCTTGCAATAACTGCACGCTCCCTAAAATTCCGACGGCAGAGCATAACATATTGACCATAGAGCAAACGCAGCGGCTTTTGCAGCACCTTGATGAATATGCACCCTTGAAATACCGCTGCTTCTTCTACATAGCAATTTACGGCGGTTTCAGACGTGGCGAAATACTCGGCTTGCGGTGGTCTGATATCGACTTTGAAAATGATCTGATACACATACGCCGTGCGGTGCATTGGGAAAAGCAAAAAGGATTTTACTATACAGAACCTAAAACGGCAAAGTCAAGGCGTACTGTTCGCCTGCCTGAACGTGTGATGTTCTTGCTCAAACAGCAGCACAATGAACAAATGTCGGCGGCGTTAAAATACGGCGATTATTGGGATAATTCAGAAAACCTTGTGTTTACTACTGAAAGAGGCTCGCAAATGTCAATAGGCACGCCATACACGTTCTTGAAGAAGTTTTGCGCTGAATATAACTTGCCCTTTGTGTCGGTACACAGTCTGAGGCACTTAAACGCCACGCTTCTTATAAACAGCGGTGCAAACCCTAAAACAGTACAAGCCTTGCTGGGGCATAGCTTGGCAAGCACAACGCTGAACATATACGCACACGAGATACAATCAGCAGAGGCGGCAGCTTCTGTGGCTGTTGCAGCAATGCTTGATAACACGCTTTCTGCAAAGCGTGGGGCGGTGTAGTGCGATATGGGTACCATGAAAACGGCAGAGCTGGCGGCTCTGCAATGCTTGGCATATAACAAAATCTCTGAACTTCCTGTAAGTCTAACTACAATAGCAAGAAATTCAAGCGTAAAAATCATAAAAAACTCAGATGCAAATGAGCTACAGCCTGATGAGTCTGGAATTAGCTTATTGATCGGAACGGAATACTTTATCGTTTATGACGATACTCAAAGCAAGGGTCGTTGCAGATTTACGATTGCTCACGAATTAGGGCACATATTCTTGGGTCACCTGTTGATTGACTCAAAAGGTGCAAGAACATTCGACACAAGCAGACCGCAGATAGAGCAGGAAGCGGATGTGTTTGCTTCTCGCCTTTTGTCTCCTACTTGCGTTCTTTTGGGGCTTGGACTTAAAACGCCCGCTCAGATATCAAAGTTTTGTGAAATTTCTTACACTGCCTCAAAGATAAGATGTTATCAAATGCAGTCGATATACAAACGAAATGAATACACAATGTGTGACCTTGAACGTGAAGTGTATGGCAATTTTAAAGAGTTCATTGATAAGAACAAAACGAGGTCGGTTAAATGAAAATGATGTATATTGTTTATTCGGCAGATAAAAAGCCGCTAGGCATTTTTAAAGATAGAAAATCAAGAGATATACAGCTAAAACGCTGCGGCGGCAGTTATAAAAGTGTTAATATTCGCAGCGTCAAGCGGGCATACAAGGGCGTAAAGGGGTGCGATATTCTAATGACAGCAAAGGAACTAGCAAAGCTAATGGATTGTGTGGGTAACTCTGAGCATAGTGATAGTGCTTTTGAGAGTGAAATAAACACGTTTATGGACAAATACGGAAATAAAAAGAACATAAGCACATATAACGATATGATGACCGATCTTGTTAAGATAACTGACAATGAGCGATATAATTCATTTGCTCAGGAATTTGAAACGGCGGTATCACTGATATTAAGCAGGGAGTTGATTTGAAATGATAAAAAGAAACATTACACCTATAACGATAGAAGAGCTTCTCATACACACCGAAAGCGACTTCTGAAGTTATGGGTCAGAGAGATTTTATGAAGCTTATCATAAGTTCTATAAAAAAATAGAAAAAATCGAAAAAGAGATGAACCGTGATGACTTAATCGACAGCAGCGACGGTGGTGACTTAGGTGATGTATTGTGCAGAGCGGAACGGGATTATTTCAAAGCGGGCTTTCGTGCAGGCGTTAGGCTGCTTATTGAAAGCTTGGTTGCAGATATATAATAAACACAAAGAGCAGGCGTTAAAACCTGCTCTTTTACTTTCAGATATGCAATTTTCAAAGCCATAATGACCAAACAATGACCAAAACGCAGGCGGCGAAAAATAAAAAAGCTCACAAGCCACGCAATTACGTGATTTGTGAGACTTAATACTTGGCGCGGATTGAGAGATTTGAACTCTCGCGCCCGTTTCCAGACCTACTCCCTTAGCAGGGGAGCCCCTTCACCACTTGGGTACTTCTCCATGGTGAATATAAAAGAAAAATGTGGCGGAGAGGAAGAGATTCGAACTCTTGGTCCCTTGCGGGATCACTAGTTTTCAAGACTAGCTCCTTAAACCACTCGGACACCTCTCCATCGCAACTGACAGTGGATATTATATCACAGACAAACTGTCTTGTCAACATTTTTCATGAGTTTTTTTATTATTATTTTACAAAAAATTTTTTATTCGTCTGTGACACGGTATTCTTCCACATAAAAAGTTCCCGCTATGGAAAACATAACGGGAACTAATATTTAATTATTTAAAATCTCTGTACTTCTTAACCTTTGCATTGTTTCTGTCTGAAAGGGTTTTTACAACAATAATATAAACCAAAAGCAGACAAACAAAAACAACAGCTATTATTATAAACCAGGGTGACAAAACCAGATTTCCGAAAGTTCCTAAGAAGAACTTCAAATCACTTCTCTGTACACTTTCAGTTGCAACCAGGTTTATTGTTGCATAGTCATCGCCTCTGTATTTGATAAGAGCAGTTCCTACAACGTCGCCTTTATTTACAGGAGCCTGTAAAGGTTTTTCAAACTGAGGAACTATCTCTATATCCGTATCCTTTGTGTCGGTAGGCATCAAAGTAACGAAATTGGACTCCGGAATAAGCAATATGCTGTCTTTGCCTGAGGAATACAGAATCTTCTCATTGCAGATTGGAACATCAGTGTCTGCAACTGTTCTCATTTCAAATGTATCAAACGCCCAGTTAAATAGGTTAATTGCATCGAGAACCGTTCCTGTTATTCCGGAAAACGGATCGTCATACATTGCAACAAGTATGTAGCTGTAGCCGTCCTTTTCCGCTGTCTGTACAAGGCATTTTCCTGCCTGATCGGTAAATCCTGTTTTACCGCATACAGCATATGGATAATATTGATCCTCTCCACGGTTTTCATCAATCAGATTGTTTGTGGTATAAATCGGATAATCGTCGCCTTCACAATAATATGTAGCAGTTGAAGTTACCTCTTTAAACATATATGTGTTAAGTGCATACTCAGATATTTTCATAAGGTCTCTTGCGGTTGTATAGTGATCATCGTCATGGAGTCCGTGAGGATTTACGAAATGTGTATTCTCACATCCAAGCTCCTCAGCCTTTGCATTCATCATATCAACGAAATTTTCTATGCTGCCGCCGCCAACATAATCAGCCAAAACCAAAGCCGCATCATTTCCGGAAGGAAGCATCAAACAGTAGAGCAAATCAATTACAGAAACTGTTTCGCCTATTTTATTCTGCAGTCCTGCCATAGAGCTTTCTGTTCCGTCAAGCATGGAAATTATATCCTGCTTAATCTCAACTCTGGTATTTTCAATATCCTCAACATTTTCAACTGTGATAATATATGTCATAATCTTAGTTGTTGAAGCGGGATATCTTTTTGTATCGGCATCTTTCTCGTACAAAACCTCTCCTGTATCAAGACTTTTAAATAATACGGACGCAGAGCGGATTTCTCCTCCGTACTCCCCCTCAAAGTCGTATACATATGCTGATACAGACATAAAAGTGCTGCAAAACAACACAGCCAGTATCATGACACAGGAAAATAAACACAGCAATCTTTTCTTCATTTTTTCCTCCTGTTGATAATCTATACACAATTATCATATTATGTCTGTTTGAAAAAACTAACATGTCAGAGAAATGGAAAACATAAAACCATAAACATATTACTATTTCGCACAAACAAATTGTCTGTGACAATCATGCATGATAATTTTTTAACTTTAATTTTTATCCATAGTATTTATCATACAATAATCGTTACTTAATTTCAACAACAATATTTCGATTTTAACCTTTAGTTATCTAAAAAACTGTTTATCAAAGTTAAACCATGTTACCCAATTATATTAAAATATCAGTTAAAATCTATATCCTCAGCTCTTTTCAAAAACCTGTTAACCTGAGTTTTTAAACCCCTGTAAGATTTTTCCGAAAGCAGATTATTTTTTTGTATAAAATCAGAACATTCTTGAGCCTGCAAAAGGATATCCATGTTTTTAAGGCCGGCAATGGTAATTTCTGGAAGTCCGTGCTGGCGGCGTCCGAAAAAGTCGCCGGGACCTCTAAGCTTTAAATCCTCCTCGGCAATTCCGAAACCATCGTGCATTGTTTTCATTGTGTTAAGTCTTTTGCCGGCATTTTCGGAAGAGCTGTCGGAAACTATTATGCAGTAGGATTTTACATTTCCTCTTCCCACTCGCCCTCTGAGCTGATGAAGCTGTGAAAGTCCAAACCTTTCCCCGTTTTCAATCATAATCACATTGGCATTGGGAACATCCACTCCAACCTCTATAACCGTTGTGGAAACAAGTACGGAAATCTTTCCCGAAACAAAGTCAGCCATAACGCTTTCCTTGTCGGCGGCTTTCATCTTGCCGTGAAGCACACCAACAGAAATATCGGAAAATTCCCCAAGCATCAAATCCTGGGCAAAGGTTTCCACTGAAGCCACATTCTCGGTTTCGCTGTCCTCCACAAAAGGACATACAATATAACATTGATGACCCTCTGCAATCTGCTGTTTTAAAAATCCGTAGGCACGTTTTCTCTTTGAGCTGTCTATAACAAGCGTTTCCACCTTTTGTCTGCCGGGAGGCATTGTTCTAATCTCTGAAATATCCAAATCTCCGTAAATTATCAAAGACAGGGTTCTAGGTATAGGCGTTGCGCTCATTACCAGCACATGTGGGTCATTTCCTTTTGAATTGAGGGCTGCTCTCTGAGAAACACCGAAGCGGTGCTGTTCGTCTGTAACCGCAAGTCCCAGATTTTTAAAGACTGTTTTATCTGTAAGCAATGCATGAGTTCCCACAGCTATATCAACTTCACCGGAGGCGATTTTTTCACGGACAATATTTTTTTGCTTTACAGTCATTGCTCCCGTGAGAATTTCAACGCTGATATCCGTGTTCTCAAAAATCTTTCTAAGGGTATTAAAATGCTGTCTTGCCAAAATTTCCGTAGGCGCCATAAAGGCAACCTGCATACCGTTTTTTATGGCGGTGTGGGCAACTGCGGCGGCAACCGCTGTTTTACCTGAACCAACGTCGCCCTGTACAAGTCTGTTCATAGGCTGAGTGTTTTTCAGCATATCTGAAATACAGTCCCTGCACGCCTTTTCTTGGTCGTCGGTCATAGAAAAGGACAAGAGCTTTTTATACTCCTCAAGATAGCTCTTTTCTGTGACTATAGCGGTTTCCCTGCGCTTTTTCTCTCTGATAACAGAAAGACCCAGCATTAAAACCAAAAGCTCTTCAAAGGACGCCCTGTTTCTCGCCTTAGAGAGATTTTCCTGAGTATCGGGAAAATGTATATTTCTGATTGTAAAACCCAAATCAGCTAAATCATACTTTTCCCTGATTTCCAAAGGTATAGGGTCGTTGATTTTTTCCGGAAGCATTTCAAGAGCCTTCTTAACCGCCTTTTCAACAGTGAGATTTGAAAGTCCTGCGGTTAAGTGATACACGGGGTTCAGTTCACGTGTATCGGCTGTTTTATAAAACATAGGCGATACCATTTGCAGATGACCGCCATTTCTTTCAACCTTCCCGGAAAAATAATATTCCTCGCCGTAGCTCAACATACCTGAAATAAACCTGTTGTTAAAAAAAACAAGCTTTAAGCTTCCGCTTTGGTCAAAAACGCTTACACGGCTTATGGTTCTTCCCCCTGTAATCCTTGTTGTCACAACAGGAGAGCATACAGTGGCTTTGATAAGACATTTGTCCAGACCCTCAGCCCTGCTTATTTCCACCTCTTCACCACGGAAGCTGTAGTCCCTGGGAAAAAAATAGATAAGCTCGCCTATAGAGGTTACTTTAAGCTTTCTGAAAAGTTCGCCTTTTTTAGGGCCTATCCCTTTTAATTTTTCAATAGGAATTTCAAACAGACTCAAAAAAACACCTCCTTCAAACAATTTAAAAACAACGGGGTGATGCTATCATCACCCCGAATAAATACGCTATTTTACGGTTATTATTCAACACCGAGAATGAAGTAGTAAACAGGCTGGTCGCCCTTTACCATTGTAACGTCGATATGTGGGAACTTATTTCTTACAAGCTCCTCAGCCTCGGCAGCTTCCTCTTCTGTTATTCCCTGACCCCATATTATGGTGATGAAAGAAGTGCTCTTTGTAACCATTGATTTTGTCAGCTTATAAAGAGCCTTAACAGGTGTTTTCTCGCTGATTGTCAGCTTGCCGTTTTCAAGGGCAATTATGTCGCCCTCTTTAATCTTCTTTCCGCCGAATTCAGAATCTCTTGCGGCAAAAGTAACGGAACCGGAGCTTACACCGTATGCGGCGTCCATTATTACCTCTCTGTTGCTCTCAGGACTCATTTCAGGGTCAAAGGAAAGCATAGCTGTAAGACCCTGTGGAATTGTTCTTGTAGGCAAAACAATTACCTTTCTGTCGGTAACAATAGCAGCAGTCTGCTCGGCAGCCATAATAATGTTTTTATTATTTGGAAGTACAAAGACATTCTTAGCAGGTGTAGCCATTACTGCCTCGTAAATGTCGTCAGTGCTTGGGTTCATGCTCTGACCGCCGCTCACTACATTCTGACATCCCAAATCCTTGAAAAGCTCTGCAACACCGTCACCGGCTGCAACAGCCACGAAACCGTACTCCTCTGTTGGCTCTGCCGGTTCAAAGGCCGGTTTCTCCTCTGCCTGAGCTTTTTTCTTGTCGTTTTCTTCTTTTGCAGCCTTATGCTGTTCTTTCATATTTTCAACCTTAACAGTCAAGAGAGAACCGAACTCAAGACCTTTCTTGAGAGCGTCTCCCGGCTGTTCAGTGTGAACGTGTACCTTAATAATCTCGTCGTCGTCAACAACCACAACGCAGTCGCCTATTGTTTCAAGGAAGAGTCTAAGCTCGTTAGGCTCTGTCTTAACATCAGGGTTTCTGCCCACAATAAACTCTGTGCAGTATGTGAAAGTGATGTCGTCGTCAAACTCTGCGGCGGCGCTTCTGAACTCGTCAACCTCTTCTGTCTTAACCTCGTCACCATTGTATTCGATAACTTTTCCGTCTGCAAATACAGAAAGCATACCGTCAAAAATCACGCACAAGCCCTTGCCGCCGGCGTCAACAACACCTGCTTTTTTCAAAACAGGCAGAAGTTCAGGAGTTGTATCCAATGCGTCGTAAGCTGCTGCGCAAACCTCTTTCCAAACATAAACCACGTCACGGCTTTCCATAGCGGCTGTAAGACCCTTTTCATAAGCAACTCTTGCAACTGTGAGGATTGTGCCCTCGGTAGGTTTCATAACAGCTTTGTAAGCGGCGTCAACGCCAAGTCCCAGAGCCTTTACAAGGTCAAGTCCATCGGCTTCCTCTTTTCCCTCAAGGCCTTTTGCAAAGCCTCTGAAAATCAGGGAAAGGATAACGCCTGAATTTCCTCTTGCTCCTCTAAGCATAGAGGAAGCAGTCTTAGCACTGACTTCTCCGACGGTAGAAAATTCCTTTTTCTCAAGCTCCGTCTTTGCAGCGGTTATGGTCATAGACATATTTGTTCCTGTATCGCCGTCAGGAACAGGGAAAATATTCAAATCGTTTATCTGAATTTTCTGCAAGCAAATATTGTTTGCACCTGATATAACCGCATTTTTCAGCATACGACTGTTTATCATACAAAACACTTCCTTCTACATTTAATTTTGCCATATCTAATCCGCCGGGCGGATATTTTTTTAATCAATTAAGCGTCCACTTTCACGGACATACAAGTTTTTTAACATACAAACCAATGTAAATAATTTTTTTCTTAAAATTTACAAAAGCATATATCTTCTATATTATAACATATTCCCTAACTAATTCAATAGTTTTCAATTCTTAATAAACAAATATAACTCAATTTATTTTTGTGGAAAATAACCACCTTAATCACGAACAGATAAATGCTCGGCGGATATGCATTTTCCTGTTTTTTCGTCGATTTCAAACAACACACAGTCCATTCTGCAATCGCCCTGAGCCAAATCAAATCTTGCAGGCATACCGCTTCTGAACTTTTCAATAATGATTTCAGGCTTTACGCCCAAAATAGATTGAATGGTTCCTGTCATTCCAACGTCGGTGATGTAGCCTGTGCCTTTTGGCAAAACCTGAGCGTCCGCAGTCTGAACATGGGTATGAGTTCCGAAAACCGCAGAAACCTTTCCGTCAAGATAAAATCCCATAGCCCTTTTTTCGCTGGTGGTTTCACCGTGAAAATCAACTATTATAACCCTTCCGCACTCCTGTTTTAAAAGATTATCCATAGTTTCAAAAGGACATCTGAGCGTGTTCTCCATATGGCTGTTTCCCATAATATTTATAACCGTTACAATAGTTCTTCCCATATCCACATGAGTAATTCCTTTTCCCGGTGCAGAGACAGGGGGAAAATTTGCAGGTCTTACAATATACGGTTCGTTTTCAATCATTTCATAGGCTTCTTTTCGTCTGAAGCTGTGATTTCCAAGGGTAATAACATCTACGCCGCTGGTAAAAAGATGCTGTGCAGACACGGGAGTTATACCGTTTCCGTCGGCGGAATTTTCCCCGTTGCATATAACAAGGTCAACGCCGTGAAGCTTTTTTACAGAGTGAAGATGCTTTCTCAAAAAGTTACATCCGACGCTTCCCACAACGTCGCCTATGCATAGTATTCTCATAAGATTTATTCCCCTTTAAATTCCTTATCAGATTTTATTTATTATTATATCATATTTTACCTTTCATTCAAAGAAAAAGCATATCTAAATTTTTATTTTACAAAACGACGGCGCAATATTCTATTTCCCGACAAAAACTTTTTCTTTATAATATTTCCCCGCAAAGTATTTTCACTTCTTAAACCAAAAAACATTTCCGTATTTTTTATCCTTTGATAAATCATTTCCCGACAGATATTTACATTACTGCTCAATCTCCAAAGGCGATGTCAAAGCTATATCCTCAATGCAGGAATAGGCGTTTTTTCTCACAGCTTTTTCCTCTTCACTGCTTTCATAGACATTTCTGCCTGTAATTACAGCGTCCTGCATTTGAAAGGTTTCGTACAAAGCTTCCTTTATCTCCAAGGCTTTATCAATCATCTCGTCGGTTCGTTCAACCTGAGTTTTTTCATAGACATAATTTTTTTCACTTATAAGACTTATCGGAAGAGAAACGCCGTTGAGCACAAGGCAGTTTTCTTCAAGCACCCTGTAATAATTTATTCCGTCAATCTGATTAAGGGTGACGGGAAAATCAGCTCCGTAAAAGGATATTCCCAGACGGCTTACAGCCTCTTCCCTTGAGGTTATAAGCCCGATATTTTTATCTGCGGAAAACTCCCTAATCTCGGTGGTTTGAGCGGTTATTTTTGACTGAGCTCTTACAAATCGTGTTTCCTGACCCTCAATCTCTATGGCTGAGCTTACCAAAAGCTCCCCCTCAAGAACCGACTGACCCAGTGTTACAAGGTTTGTTCCGTCACGGGTTTCCATGGCTATTATGAAACCGTCCTTCTCCGCCACAATGTTTGCAGGTGTTGAAATATCCGGTTTATTTTTCTCCTGCCCCTCTTTTACGATAACGTCAACATTGCTTCCGTATATGTTTATTGCAGCCCAGGTTATCATGGGATATTTGTGGGAAAGCTGGCGTTTCGCCCACTGCACATCTATTGAGGAAGACCAAGCACCCTCATAAACACCGCAGTCTTTCAGCAAAGTTCTTATTTCATTTTCGCTGATATTTGAAACACCCTCCACGTCTATTGTCCACACAAAAGATGACATGAAGAATATCATTATAAAAAACACAGCCGCACCAACTAAAAGTCCGGCTCGGTTTTTGTTTTTATGGACAAAAAAAGGCAGGCCGTGCCTTTTTAAAACCTTTAATCTAACCCCTGTTTTTCTTGCCTTTGTTCTGCATCGTTTGTAATCGCCTACGTACATCTTTCCGGTAACTTTGCCGCCTGATGATTTCTGCGACCAGATTTTAACACCGGATTTAAAAGCGGAATTTAGAAACCTTTCGGGGTATTTTCCCGACACGGAAAAATCCACATAACCTCTTATCATTCTTAAAATCATAAGCTCGCTAAACATTTCAAACACCTCAGTAAGTAAACTGAACATCGTTAATAAAGCCGCCTATTTCCAGCGTGGTGGTATTAAGGCTTTTAAGCTCCAAGTTTTTCCCGAAAAAGCTTACAATAAGACTTCCAGTATTCACTCTTATAACGTCCTCGCCGTATTCGGCAACACCTTTGCATCCGTAAATTACGGCGTTTCTGTTTCCGGTAAACTCAATTACCGGCTGTCTGCAATCAAAATCCCTCAAAAATCCGCCTCCGTCTTTGTTTCTCTTATTCATAAAACCATCCCTTGCTCACATAAAATTCATTATCAAATCTGCGCAACAGGGTGCATATAAATAAATCGGTGATACTAAATGATATATGTAAACGGGAAAAATAATAAAACCATACAAGGTGAAAAAAACGAATATTTACAACAGACAAAGGTTAAAAAAAGCCATGGAAAGCTTTTGGCAATGGCTCTATCCCTTTTATTCTTTTTACTGCTTTTGATGTTTCCCGCCCAATCCTCAAAGGGAACTTTACAGGGAATAAATCTGTGTATCGAAACACTTTTACCCTCCCTGTTTCCCTTTATGTTTGTAAGCGCCCTGTTTTCCTCATCGGCAAGCACAAAAAACAGCCACAATAAACTCGACGGCTTTTTTCAAAAGGTTCTGGGAATTGATTTTTCCTGTGCGCAATCTCTGCTTTTAGCCGCTTTCGGAGGTTATCCCGTGGGAGCGGTGACGGTAAACAACCTTTACAAAAAAGGCGTCCTTACGGAAAATCAGTCCCAGCTTATGATATACATAGCTTTCGGAAGCGGAATGGGATTTCTTGTATCCTATACGGGAGCTAACTTGCTTTCCTCCCGTGAAACAGGAGTTTTGCTGTTTTCAGCTCAGTTAATCACAATTTTGTTTATGGTTCTTTTATCACGAATTTTTTTAAGACCACTGGGAAAACAGATTAAAGCTGAAAAAAATTTTACTTTTCCCGAACACAATAAAAAAAATCACAGTAATATAGACAGGGAAGAAAAAAGTCTGTTTTCTCTGATTTTTCAGTCCGCTTTAACCGCAGGGAAATCAGCTTTCAGCATGTGCCTTATAGTGGTTTTATTTTCCGCAGTATCGGGAATAATCCTGCCTCTTCTGTCATATAACAGTTTTTTAAGGGATAATTTTTTAGCTCTGTGGGAGGTAAGCGCCGGAGTAAAGAATTTTGCAAACTCTGCGCCCCTATGGTTTTTGGGGTTCATAACAGGCTTTGGGGGAATCTGCGTCCACTTGCAGGTTTACTTCGCCGCAAAGGACATAAGCTTCTCAAAATCACTGTTTTTTATTTTCAGAGTGATGCAGGGATTTATAAACGGCTGTGTAATCAATGTTTTGACAATGTTCTTCCCGGTTTTTGAAAATACAGCCGATGTTTTTTCCTCGGTTACGGAAAAACCTCTGCCGGAGGATGCAGAAAACCCGTTAAAATTTATCATTCTCATCTTGGTTTGTTTCTGCTTTTTATTTTCTTTGGGGCAGAAATTTTGTGAACCAAAACACATAATACAATTAAAAGAAAAACTCAATTTCAGCAGGAGGTAAAATTATGTGCGGAATTGCAGGCTGGCTTGACAGCGAAATGGATTTTTACACAAAAGGAAAAGAAATTGCCGCTGTGTCAAGGACTTTGAAATCACGAGGTCCTGACCAGAAAGGGGAATATATAGGCAGAGGCTTTGCCCTTATACACAGAAGGCTTGCCATTATCGACATAGAAAAAGGCCGCCAGCCCATGACCTTTTCATATCACGGAAGAAAATACACCATAGTGTACAACGGCGAACTTTACAACACCGAGGAAATACGAAAAGAGCTTGTCTATGCAGGCTTTCAGTTTTCAGGACACAGCGACACGGAAGCGGTTCTGAAAGCGTATATCCACTGGGGCAGCGACGTTGTGACAAAGCTCAACGGCATTTTTGCCTTTGGAATTTATGAGGAGAGAGAAAAAACTCTTTTCCTCTGCCGTGACAGAATAGGCGTAAAGCCGCTGTTTTTCTCAGACTACGGAAAAGGCTTTGTTTTCGCTTCGGAGATAAAGGCTATATTTGCCACGGGAGCGGTAAAACCTCAGATTGATGAAAACGGACTTAACGAAATATTTTTCTTAGGCCCTGCACGAACCTGCGGCAACGGAGTTTTCAAAAATATAGAGGAGCTTAAGCCCGGAGAATACGCATTCCTCAAAAAGGGAAAGCTTACAAGAAAAACATATTTCAAACTCCGTGCCAGACCTCACACCCACAGCCCTGAGGAAACGGAAGAAAACGTCCGCTATCTTTTGCAGGACGCTATAAAGCGCCAGCTTGTCACAGATAAACCCATGTGCTTTTTCCTTTCGGGAGGTCTTGACAGCAGTATAATTGTCAAAACCGCTTCCGACTACTACAAGGAACAGGGCAAGGGAAAAATTTCCACATACAGTGTTGAATACGAGGATAACAGAAAATATTTTCAAAAAAGCCTTTTCCAGCCCACAGCCGACTTTGAATACATCGGCATGATGAGCCGTGAAGCCGACACTCTCCACCGTGAAATAATTCTTTCCAACAAAGATTTGGCGGAAGCTTTGGAGGACGCAGTATACGCAAGGGATTTGCCGGGCATGGCAGACGTTGACTCCTCCCTTTTGCTGTTCTGCAAAAAGGTCAGGGAAAATTTTGATGTAGCTTTATCAGGAGAATGTGCCGATGAGCTTTTCGGAGGCTACCCCTGGTATCACAACAAAGAAATCCTTTTCGAGGACTGTTTCCCCTGGTCAAAAGACCCGTCAATAAGACGAAGTATCCTGAAAAAAGACGTTCTGCCAAAGGGCGAGGAATACGCAAGGGAAAAGTATCTTGAAACAATAAATTCAGTCGAAAAGCTGAAAACCGACTCTCCGCTTGAAAGCCGAATGAGGGAAATGTTTGCATTGAATTTCTACTGGTTCATGCAGTGTCTTTTGGACAGAAAAGACCGCTGTTCCATGTACAGCGGTTTGGAGGTTCGTGTTCCTTTCTGCGACTACAGAATTGTTGAATACGCCTTTAACATGCCATGGGAGATAAAGGCGTTAAGAGGAAGAGAAAAAGGAATTGTCCGCAAAGCCTTTGAAAAGCTTCTGCCGGAAGAAATCGTCTGGAGAAAGAAAAGCCCATACCCAAAAACCCACAACCCTGAGTATATGGAGCTTGTTTCAAAAATGGCAGTAAAAGCCTTGGACAGCGGTTCGCCTATTTCCAAGCTTTTGGACCGTGAGGGCGTAATGTCCATAATAGAAAATCCCGATAAGATTTCTTCACCTTGGTACGGACAGCTCATGCGTGCTCCTCAGATTCTTGCATATATAGCTGAACTGGAAATGTGGTACGAAAAATACCAGCCGGAAATTCTCATATAAAAAAATCCCTTGTTATGCTTTCGATAAAATGTTAAAATCAAAGCATAACAAAGGGGATGATATCTTGAAAAATTTTTATCAGAAAATCCACAAGTTTTTTTCTAAAGGAATACAGTTTAAAATTCTGAAATTCATATATAAAAAAATTCCCATGTTTATGGCGGCTTCATACCTGCTTTTGCTCGGTTTTCTCGCCATAACATGGGATATAAAAATTATTCTTGCAGTGATAGTACCGGCGTTTATTTTTCTTTCCGTCACTGTATTCAGAAAGCTTTTTAACTTTCAAAGACCCTACGAAAAAATGGACTTGCCGCCGCTGATTTCCAAAGATAAAAAGGGAGAAACCTTTCCCAGCCGCCACTGCGCCAGCGCCTTTGCAATATCCGGAGCATTTTTCTACACAAATATTTATCCGGGAATTTTTTACACCATTTTAGCCCTGCTTGTAGCTTTAAGCAGGATTTTTGCAGGTGTACATTTTGTCCGTGACGTGCTTGCCGCCGCTTTGTATTCCTGCGCTTTGTCCTCCCTTTATTTAATTATTCCTTATTTTCTGCCTCTGCAATAATATCCTTTACAATTTCGCCGCCCATAATAAGTCCCATTACCGACGGAACAAAAGCAAAGCTTCCCGGGATTGCCTTTTTGCTTTCGCTGTCGATTATCGGGTCAATGGGCGTTTTTGCCTCTTCCGTGGAGTAAACCACCTTTACGTTTTTTATTCCACGTTTTTTAAGCTCTCTGCGCATAACCCTTGCCAAAGGGCACACTGAGGTTTTACTTATATCGCTTACTTTAAAGGCTGTTGGGTCAAGCTTATTTCCGGCGCCCATTGCGGATATTATTTTTACTCCGGCTTTTTTACACCTTGTAATAAGCTCAATCTTTGCGCTTACAGTGTCCACAGCGTCCGCTACATAATCGTATACCGACAAATCTATACTGTCCGCAGTTTCCGGCAGATAAAAAATCCTGTGTGGGTTTATTACCACATGAGGGTTTATTTTTTTAGCCCTTTTTTCCATCGCTTCAACCTTAGGAATTCCCACTGTTTCACAGTCGGCTATAATCTGACGGTTTATATTTGAAACGGACACAACGTCCTTGTCGAAAATATCTATAGTTCCCACTCCGCTTCTCACAAGAGCTTCAACCACATATCCGCCTACTCCGCCCACACCGAACACGGCAACACGGGATGAATAAAGCTTTTCCATGGCGTTTTGTCCCACGGTCATTTCACATCTTGAGAAAATTTCCTTTTTCTGAAAATCCATATTACCAGCCTTTCTGATTTTTCATATTCTTTGTTTATTTTATAGTAAGGTATAAAAAAAATCAATACCGCTCAATATTCACAAAACCATTGACAGACTTACAAATAATTTGTATTATATTTGTAAGTCATTAAATTTTGGACAACGATTGAATGTAAATATTTAAGATTGTAATTATTGAACGGAGGTTTTTAAGTGAATGTAACTTACTTTAAATACGCATTGGAAGTTGAAAAAACCGCCTCAATAACTCAGGCGGCAAACAATCTCTACATGGGACAGCCTAATCTTACAAAAGCGATTAAAAAGCTTGAAGCCTCTGTGGGCTTTGCAATATTCAAGCGCACACAGCACGGCGTATATCCCACAAAAAAGGGTGCAGAATTTTTAAGCTATGCCAGAAACATCATTTCTCTTATTGACGAAATGGAAGCCCTTTATTCACAAAACAACGCCAACATGGTAAACTTTAATATCTGTGTTCCAAGAGCAAGCTACATAACCTACACCTTTTCCAAATTTATAAACGAGCTTGTAAAGAAAAAAGAATTGAATGTAGATTTCAGGGAAACAGGTTCAACGGAAATTATCAACAACGTGGCTTCCGGCGAGTATAATCTGGGAATTATCAGATACAGCAACAGGCACGAAAAATATTTTAAGAGCATAATGGCTGACAAAAGTCTTCAGCGCAAACAGCTTTGGGAGTTTGAGTACCTTGTGCTGATGTCAGAGGAAAACCCACTTGCCAAGTCAAAGGAAATCCGACTTGAGGATTTGGAGCTGTTCACAGAAATAACCCACGGTGATTTTTCTGTTCCCTCTGTAAATCATACACAGCTTTACAAAAACGACGCACAGCCGAAAAACCAAAGCAGAATATACATATATGAAAGAGGAAGCCAGTTTGACCTTTTAAACGGAGTTCCAACCACATATATGTGGGTATCTCCCCTGCCTTCAGAAATTCTAAAGGAACATAAGCTGGTTCAAAGAAGATGCGTAAATGTAGGCGATATGTGCAAGGATATACTTATCCACAGAACCGACTATAAGCTGAGCAAAACTGAAAAAAGCTTTTTTGACTGCCTTAACCAAACCATAGAAGAACTTTCGGCAGAAACATATATTTAATTTTGAACTATACAGAACCAAGCAAAGGGTAACATGGATTGTTTCCCTGTTTGGTTCTGTTTTTTTATATTTTTAAAGTGTATATTTGTACTAATTAACATAATACAATCACATTTTCATCACATAAGTTTTGTAATATTCAAACAGATATTCAATTCCTTTTTTCTTATTTAATTGGACGGTGATTTAATTGGAAGTAAAACTCAAAGGTCTTTCCTCCCGGGAGGTGGAAAGCCGTGAAAAAAAGGGTCTTGTCAATTACGATACAGATGTCAAAACAAAATCAATAAAACGAATACTGACGGAAAATATCTTTTCCCTTTTCAATATTATAAACTTTATCCTTGCCGCCGCTGTTATTATGGCAGGCTCCTATAAAAATGTGCTGTTTATGGGCATAATAATATGCAACACACTTATAGGTATTGTTCAGGCGATACGCTCAAAGCTTACGGTTGACAAGCTTTCAATCATGGTTTCAAGCCAAGTAACGGTAATGCGTGACGGCGTTGAGAAAGAAATAGGAATAAATCAAATTGTTCTTGACGACATTATAATTCTTAAAAGAGGAAACCAAATACCCTCAGACAGTATTTTGCTTGAGGGCAATGTAAGCGTAAATGAAAGCCTTTTGACCGGCGAGTCCGACCTTGTATCAAAAAAAGCCGGAGATATGCTGTTTTCAGGAAGCTTTATCTCCTCGGGCGAATGTGTGGCAAAGGTCGTCCACGTTGGAAAAGACAATTACGCCACTAAAATTAACAACAGCGCCAAATACATTAAAAAGGTCAAATCGGAAATTATGACCACCCTCAACAAAATAATCAAGTTTGTTTCTTTCGTAATTTTTCCGGTGGGAGCCTTGCTTTTCTGCAATCAGTATTTCCGTGGCAGGGTTGAATTTAACGACGCAATAGTCAGCACCGTCGCCGCCCTTATAGGAATGATTCCCGAGGGACTTGTGCTTTTGACAAGTACGGTTCTTGCGGTGGCTGTTATCCGTCTTTCAAAATACAAGGTCTTGGTTCAGGAGCTTTACTGTATTGAAAACCTGGCGAGGGTTGACGTGCTGTGCCTTGACAAAACAGGAACTATAACCAACGAGGAAATGGAAATCGAGAAAATACATATCCTCGGCAACACTTCAAAAGAAAAGCTGGACTTCGCTTTAAGCTCAATCGCCAAGTACACAGACGATGACAACGCCACAATAATGGCTTTTATAAATTACTACAAAGACAAAAATATAAACGCTCAAAAAACCCAGCGTTTTATAAGCTTTTCTTCCGAGAAAAAATGGTCGGGCGCAGTTTTGTCGGACGGAACAGCTATAGTTATGGGCGCAGGAGAATTTATTCTTAAGGACCGATATTCCCTTATTTCAAAAGAGATTGAAAAAATCGGCGGAATATACAGGGTTATAACTGTAGCCACTGCCAAAGGCTTTGACGATGAGGGCAATATTATCGGTGAGCCTGAGCCGATAGCTTTGGTTCTCATTATGGACAAAATAAGACCGGAAGCACCTCAGACAATAAAATACTTTACCGAGCAGGGCGTAACCTTAAAGGTTATTTCCGGCGACAATGTAAAAACCGTTTCCAACATTGCCAAGGCCGCAGGTATTCCCAACGCCGAAATGGCGATTGACGCCACAACCCTTGAAACCGACGAGGACATAGACAACGCTGTTGAAAAATATTCTGTATTCGGAAGAGTAACACCTCATCAGAAGCTCAAATTCGTAAAAGCTTTACAGCACCACAAACACACTGTAGCAATGACCGGCGACGGCGTAAACGATGTTTTGGCTTTGAAAGAGGCTGACTGTTCCGTGGCGATGGCTTCGGGAAGCGACGCCGCAAGAAATGTGGCACAGCTTGTGCTTATAAACAATGATTTTTCAGCCATGCCCCGTGTAGTTGCCGAGGGTCGCCGCTCTATCAACAATATACAGCGAAGCGCATCCCTGTTTTTTGTAAAAACACTTTTCTCAATGGTTTTAAGCGTAATGTTTATTTTTGTAAATATTCGCTATCCCTTTGAGCCAATTCAAATGTCGCTATTCGGAGCTTTTGCAATAGGAATACCCTCATTTGTGCTGGCGCTTGAACCAAACAAAGAGCGAGTTACAGGAAACTTTCTTTTAAACATTCTGTCACGTGCAATCCCCGGAGCTGTGACCATAATCTTAAATATAGTATTCCTGTGTATTGCTTCTGAGGTCTGGCATATAACGGACGAACAGATTTCCACAATCGCCACCATAGTGACCTCGTTTACGGGAGTAATTCTCATAATACGAATTTGTATCCCCTTTAATCCTATAAGAATCGCCCTTGTGGCTTTCATAGTGTCGGGACTTGTGATAGGAATGACTGTATTTTCAAGTCTGTTTAATATAGTTCCATTCACCACCACAACTTTGACTATTACCGTTTCACTGATTGTGGTTTCATTTATAGTATTTAATCTCCTGTATAATTTTGTAGGAAGCAAGCTTGACCAGTGGTACAAAAAGAAATATTTATAAAATTAAGGCTGTCACCTAAATTTTGTGACAGCCTTTTTAATTAACGTAATATTCAATTAGAACCTATCTCTGTTTACGGCAATAACAATCATGTTTACACCCTGCATAATGAGGTTGAAAGCTATTATGTAACCAACGGAAATCATTGTAAGGAAAGGATGTCCGAAAGCCAAGAATCCACCGATTACTGAAATAACTCCGCAGATAATAGAAATCACGCCTGCGCCTGTAGAAATCTCCTTTTTCTTCCAGCCCGCAACAATCTGGAAAATACCATAAAGAATCAAAGCGCCGCCGATCAGGTAAACCATCATCATATCTGTAAGGAATCTCAAAATTCCGCTGAACAAAAGGAAAATACCTGCCAGCACAATCAATGCACCTAAAACAATTTTACCTGTGTCCTTCTTTGGCTGTGAAGCAACACCGTCAGCAATCGACTCAACACCGTTTACAATTATAAGTACCGCAATAACCCAGGATATTCCGAGAAATACTCCAAGCGGAACACAAAAAGCGTAAACTCCCAACAGTGCAGTTATCACTCCTAATACAATACCCGCAATTTTCATTATACCACTCTCTTTCTGTTTTTACTTGCTATATATAGCGATATGTAAATTATAACATCGCTTTTCCAAAAGTCAATAAAAATTTTTAAAATATTTTTAAATATTCTTTTTTTAGCATTTACAAACATCAAAATATATGAAGGTGTTTTACAAAAAATAAAGGAGCAGATTTCTTCTCCTTTATGTTATTTATTGTTCATTCGGTACTAAATCCACTGTTACAATTTCCGGAGGATTGTTGACACGGAAAAAATATCCGGTATCCCCAAGTCCTGCCGAAACCACAAGTTTAAAGCCGCCAAAATCGTAAATACCCTTGTCGTATTTCGGAAAAAGTCCCTGGGACGGCGCAATCACACCGCCTATAAATGGAAGTCTCACAAGACCTCCGTGGGCATGTCCCGAAAGCATAAGATCAAACTTGTAGTTTAAAAACTCCTTGCATTTGCCCTTATAGCGGCTCTTTGCATATTCAGGGTAATGACACAAAAGTATTTTATAGTCATCTCCCTGACAGAATTTATTTAACAGCTTTATTTCTTCCTGTATCTCAGGCGAATTTATGCCGTATTCCGATAATTCTTCATACCAGCTAAGACCCAAAAATTTCAGTTTTGAGCCTTTCACCTCAAGGCAGGCGATTTCATTGTCCAAAATCACAGTACCCGTTCTTTTGATTTCCCTCAGTATCTCATCGTTGTAATCTTTCAGGTAGTCCAGTTCATGGTTTCCCAAGGCGTAGTACACCGGAGCGGTTTTCACAACCTCCTCCAAAAGATGAGTTATAGGCGTGTAATCCTTATTTCCTCGCCTGCACATATCACCTGTCACAACCACCACATCCGGGTTTTGCTCAGAAATCTTTTTGGTAAGCTCCCCGTTAAACTCCCCGAACTCCTTTAAATGCAAATCACTCAGGTGAACAATCCTTATCTTTTTCTTTATTCTTTTGTCACTGACAACATAATTGCTCAACGTAATTTTCTGCATTGCAAAATAATTGTACACACAATAAATCATCGCCAAAACAAAGACGATAACAACCGCTGTTGCAAATTTCAATTACAAATCCTCTTTTCAATGGGAATTTGGAAAAGGAAATCAAACAATAACAGGACAAGTTCCGATGTCTTTTCTATAGTGTGCGCCCTCGAAGCTTATTTTTTCAACAGCCTCATAAGCTTTTTTCAGTGCGCCCTCAAGGGTGTCGTCAACTGCGGTAACGCCCAATACTCGTCCGCCGTTTGTGTAGAATTTGCCGTTTTCCAGTTTTGTGCCCGCATGGTAAACTATTGCACCTTCTACCCCGCCTTTCTCATCAAGGCCGCTCATCTCTATACCCTTTTTGTAGCTTTCAGGATATCCGCCGCTTGCCATAACAACACATGCGGCTGCTCCCTTTTTCCACTTAATATCAAGGTCGCCAAGTGTTCCGTCGATAACGGCTTCACAGATATCAACCAAATCGGTTTCAAGGCGTGGAAGCACAACCTGAGTTTCAGGGTCGCCGAAACGTGCGTTGTACTCTATAACCTTCGGACCCTTTGGTGTGAGCATAAGGCCGAAATAAAGACATCCCTTAAAGGTTCTGCCCTCTTTGTTCATAGCTTCGATTGTAGGTTCAAAGATTGTCTTTCTGCAAATCTCAGCCATTTCATCTGTGTAGTATGGGTTAGGGCTGATTGTTCCCATTCCTCCTGTGTTAAGACCCTTGTCGCCGTCCAAGGCTCTCTTGTGGTCCTTTGAACTTACCATAGGCTTTACACTCTTTCCGTCTGTAAAGGAAAGAACGGAAACCTCTGGGCCTGTGAGAAATTCCTCGATAACTACACGGCTGCCTGACTCGCCAAATTTCTTATCATCCATTATTGAATGGATTGCAGCCTTTGCGTCCTCAACTGTCTGGCAGATAAGCACGCCTTTACCCAAAGCAAGACCGTCGGCTTTTACTACAACAGGAGCCATATTATTGTTTACAACATAATCAATGGCGTCCTTTGAGTTGTCGAAAACCTGATAATCCGCTGTTGGAATACCATATTTCTTCATAAGATTTTTAGAGAAAACCTTTGAAGCCTCGATTTCTGCCGCAGCCTTCTTAGGGCCGAAAGCTCTTATACCCTCAGCCTCCAAAGCGTCCACCATACCTGCGGCAAGCGGGTCGTCAGGAGCTACAAAAACCAAATCTATTTTATTTTCCTTTGAAAAATTCACAACGCCCTCAATGTCCATTGCGGAGATATTAACATTCTCAGCGTCGCAGGCGATACCGCCGTTGCCGGGAGCGCAGTAGATTTTCTCCACCTTTGGACTTTCAAGAAGCTTTTTGATAAGGGCGTGTTCTCTTCCGCCGGAACCTATCATCAATATTTTCATACAGCCACCTCGTATCAGTGATGGAACAGACGAATTCCTGTAAAGCACATAACCATGTTGTACTTGTTGCAGGTATCTATTACGTTGTCATCTCTTATAGAGCCGCCCGGCTGTGCGATAAACTCAACGCCTGAACGCTTTGCTCTCTCGATGTTGTCGCCGAATGGGAAGAATGCGTCAGAGCCCAAGGAAACGCCCTTGAGTGTCTTAAGCCATTCTTTTTTCTCTTCTCTTGAAAGAGGCTCTGGCTTTGTTTTGAAGAACTGCTGCCATGTTCCCTCTGCCAATACATCCTCGTAATCGTCGGAGATATAAACGTCGATTGTGTTGTCACGGTCAGGACGTCTGATATCGTCAACGAAAGGAAGATTTAATACCTTCGGATGCTGTCTGAGGTACCAGATATCAGCCTTGTTTCCTGCAAGTCTTGTGCAGTGGATTCTTGACTGCTGACCTGCGCCAACGCCGATAGCCTGTCCGTCCTTTGCATAGCAAACGGAGTTGGACTGTGTATATTTAAGTGTGATAAGAGCTATAAGCAAATCTCTCTTTGCTTCCTCTGTAAACTCTTTGTTCTCTGTAACAATGTTCCGCATAAGCATTGCTTCGTTTATAAGAAGCTCGTTTCTTCCCTGCTGGAAGGTAACGCCGTATACGTCCTTATGCTCTACAGCGGCAGGCTTGTAGTTAGGGTCAATCTTTACAACATTGTATCTGCCGCCTCTCTTTGACTTGAGGATTTCCAAAGCTTCCTCGGTGTAGTCAGGGGCGATAATTCCGTCGGAAACCTCTCTTTTAAGGAGAGTTGCAACGGAAGCGTCACAGGTGTCGGAAAGTGCAACCCAGTCGCCGTAAGAGGACATTCTGTCTGCGCCTCTCGCCTTTGCATATGCGCAGGCGATTGGAGAAAGCTCCAAATCGTCAACAAAGTAAATCTTTTTAAGAGTGTCGGAAAGCTCTGTAGCAACAGCAGCACCTGCAGGGCTTACATGCTTAAATGAAGCTGCTGCCGGAAGTCCTGTAGCTGCTTTAAGCTCGCAGACAAGCTGCCAGCTGTTGAAAGCGTCCAAAAAGTTGATATAACCCGGATTGCCGTTTAAAACCTCGATTGGAAGGTCAGAACCGTCTTTCATAAAGATTTTTGATGGCTTCTGGTTCGGGTTACAGCCGTATTTTAAAAGCAAATCGTTCATTTCACTATCCCCTTACTTCATCAAACTATATTATACATTCTTGTTTATAATTCTTGACTCAAAGCATCCTGTTTCGATATCGATGTATCTTACAAACAGTGATACCTTATTTTCCTCGTTCAAAGCGTTCCAAATTTTATTTGCAAAGCTGTCGATATCGTCGTTGCCGATTTCAACAAGAACAGGCTCGCCCTCGAAGCTTGGGAGAGGATTTCCGTCGCTCATGTATGTGTGGATAAGTCTGCCCTCGCCTGCCAAAGGAGCTGAATAGGAGAATGTGTATCTCTCGCAGCAGTCAGGATTGCCGTTTGCGCTCTTGAGAATTGACATAGCATAGTTCATCTTGCCGCCCTCTGCCTTTACAATACCGGAAATTCTCGGGGTGTAGTTTGGTGCGTCCGGCTCAAACTCACGTGTTCTCAAGGACTGCTCAAAGGTCATCTGCTGATTCATAAGCTCGTAGATTGTGTCGGTCTGGTCGCCGTTTGTAACGATAGTCTTGTTTCCAAGAACTCTAACCGGCGCATAAATGATAAGAGAAGGGTCAACAAGCTTGCTCTCGTCAAAAGCCTGTGTGCGGATACCGTCTTTCTCCTCAACAAAAATTCTGTTTCTGCTGTTCTCGCTTCTGCCCATGATGAAATAAGCGATTACAGCCTTTTTTCCGTCTGCGCTTTTACCGAGCATAATTCCTCTGCCCGGATATGGATTAACACTCAAATATTTTTCTGCTGAAACGGGTTTCATTTGTTGTTTCCTCCTCAATCTTTAATTATTGTTCTGCCGCCCTGCACCGAAATTTTGTCACTGCAAAAGAGTGATACCGCCTTTGGAAGTATCTTCCACTCAGCCTGCTCCATAACCTTTCTCTGCAAAGTTTCCGCAGTATCGTCGTCGGAAATCTCCACAGCCTTTTGAAGAATTATAGGGCCTCCGTCGCAAATCTCGTTTACAAAATGCACGGTAGCTCCTGTCACCTTAACCCCCCTTGCAATGGCGGCTTCGTGGACTTTAAGTCCGTAAAAGCCTGCTCCGCAAAAGCTTGGAATAAGGGACGGGTGTATATTTATCATTCTGTTTTCAAACTGTTTTATAACCTTGTCGCCAAGAATTGTCATAAATCCGGCAAGCACAACCAAATCCGCCTTTTTCTCCAAAAGCAGAGCGGTCAGCGCCTCGTCATAGGAATCAAGGCTTTCATAATCCTTGCGTCTGATAACGGCGTAATCTATGTTGTGTTTCTTAGCTCTTTCAATGGCGTAAGCATTGGGGTTTGAAGAAACAACGCAGGAAATTCTGCCGTTTTCGATTTCTCCTCTTTCGGAAGCGTCAATAAGCGCCTGAAGGTTTGTACCTCCTCCGGATACCAAAACCACAATATTTTTCATTACTCAAGCACCACTCCGTCGCTGCCCTCGGCAACCTCACCGAGAATAACTGCAGTTTCACCGATGTTGTTAAGTATCTCTATAGCCTTGTCTGCCTGACATGCAGGAACAGCGGCAATCATACCGATACCCATATTAAATGTGTTGAACATATCTCTTTCAGGGATGTTGCCAACTCTCTGAATTACCTTAAAGATAGGAAGTACAGGAACTGCGTCCTTCTTAATTCTTGCTGTAAGTCCCTCTTTCATCATTCTCGGAATGTTCTCATAGAAGCCGCCGCCTGTGATGTGGGAAATAGCCTTAACGTCGATATTTTCGATAAGGTTCAAAACAGCCTTAACATAAATCTTTGTAGGTGTGAGCAAGGTCTCGCCCAAAGGCTTTGAAAGCTCCTCGTAAGTGTTGTGAATTGTTTCCTCGTTGATGTCGAAAACCTTTCTTACAAGGGAGAAACCGTTGGAGTGAACACCGGAAGAAGCAATACCGATAAGCACATCGCCCTTTTCGAGTCTGCTTCCGTCGATAATCTTTTTCTTGTCAACCATACCAACGCAGAAACCTGCAACGTCGTATTCGTCAACAGGATAAAATCCCGGCATCTCAGCGGTTTCGCCGCCTACCAAAGCGCAGCCTGACTGAACGCAGCCGTCTGCAATACCTGAAACTATCTCTGCAACTCTCTCAGGAACATTCTTTCCAACTGCCACATAGTCAAGGAAGAACAAAGGCTTTGCGCCGCAGCATACAACGTCGTTTACGCACATAGCAACAGCGTCGATACCGATAGTATCATGCTTGTTGAGAAGGAAAGCAAGCTTAAGCTTTGTACCTACACCGTCAGTACCGCTTACGAGAATAGGCTCTTCCATTCCTGCGATATCCGGCTTAAAAAGACCGCCGAAACCGCCGATACCTGAAACAACGCCATCAGTTGCTGTTCTTGCTACATGCTTTTTCATAAGCTCAACAGCTTTATATCCGGCAGTTACGTCAACGCCTGCCGCCTTATAGCTTTCAGAAAAACTCTTCATCCGAAACACTCCTGTATTTTATTTTTTATATTAGTTGAGTATATACTGTTTACAAATTATAACTGAGCAACCTTTTCCTGCAAAGCCTCGTCCTTTGCCAAAACTTCCTGCTCCATTGTCTTTTTCATGTTTTCAAGCTTTGAAGCCAATTCATCGTCGCTTAAAGCCAGCATCTGAACTGCCAGAATACCTGCGTTTCCTGCTCCGTCAACTGCAACAGTTGCAACAGGGATACCTGTAGGCATCTGAACGGTGGCAAGCAAAGCGTCCAAACCGTCAAAGTTTGCTGATTTTACCGGAATTCCGATAACCGGAAGAGTTGTATGTGCTGCAAGCACGCCTGCAAGGTGAGCAGCCATTCCTGCTGCTGCGATTATAACGCCGAAGCCGTTTTCCTTTGCCTTTGAAGCAAATTCAGCCGCCTGGAAAGGTGTGCGGTGTGCGCTCATTACGTGAACCTCATAGGGAACACCAAATTCCTTTAACTTCTTAACGGCTTTTGAAACAACACCGAAATCGCTGTCGCTTCCCATGATTACTGCAACTTTTCTCATGTCAATCTCTCCTTTGTTTTAATCCGCAAAAATGTAGGCTCTTAAAGCAAAAGGCTACGGTAAACCGTAGCCTGAGCATACAACATTACTTGTATTTTATTATAAGTGAAAACAGATTAAAATTCAATAGATATACCTGTGAAAAATGATTTTTTCCTATATATTGGGTATATTTCCTTTAAAAAACCTATTTTTTTACTTTGAAACAGGTGCGTCGCTGTTCCAAACCTCTTTAAGAGATGTGGCAAGTCCGGCAATACCCTGAATTTCTGACGGAATAATAATCTTTGTAGCTTTTCCGTCTGCGGCTTTCTGGAAAGCCTCAAGGCTCTTAAGTGTGATAACCTTGTCTGTAGGATTAGCCTCGTTGAGCATTTTAAGAGCGTCTGCATAAGCCTTCTGAACAGTCAAAATAGCTTCAGCCTCACCGGCTGCCTCTCTTATCTTTGACTCCTTAATAGCGTCTGCCTTGAGGATTGCAGATTCCTTCATACCTTCTGCAACAAGAATCTGGCTTCTCTTTTCACCCTCAGCGTCGAGAATTCTTGCACGTCTTTCACGTTCTGCCTTCATCTGCTTTTCCATAGCGTCCTGAATTTCTCTCGGCGGAAGAATGTTTTTAAGCTCAACACGGATAACCTTAATGCCCCATGCGTCTGTAGCCTCGTCAAGGATAATTCTTATCTTGTCGTTTATGGTATCTCTTGATGTCAAAGTGCTGTCAAGCTCCAAATCGCCTATGATGTTTCTAAGTGTTGTTGCGGTGAGATTTTCAATAGCGCTTATAGGTCTTTCAACACCGTAGCAGTAAAGCTTAGGGTCTGTGATTTCAAAATACACAACAGTGTCAATCTGCATTGTTACGTTATCCCTTGTGATAACCGGCTGAGGCGGGAAGTCCACAACCTGCTCTTTAAGGGTAACATTTTGATGAACCCTGTCCACAATCGGTATTTTTATGTGCAAACCTGTTCCCCATGTGGTGTAGTATGCGCCGAGACGCTCTATTACATAGGCGTGTGCCTGAGGAACAATTCTAATGTTTCTTACAACTACGATTATAACTATAAGTACAATAATTGCCGGAACCAAAAATCCCATCATGTTTGGCAATACCTCTTCAAAAAATTCCATATTAGTACTCCTCTCATTAAAGGCTTTAAGCCTTAGATTTTTTCTACAATAAGTTTGACCCCTTCAATGGAAATAACCTTTACGCTGCTGTTTTTCGGGATAACCTTTCCGTCAACGGAACGTGCTGTCCAAACCTTTCCTCCTACAGTTACGGCGCCCTCGCTCATTCTGTTGTCTATGTCGCTGGTGACAACCGCAGTTTTTCCCACTGTAGAGTCAAGATTTGTTTTAACTCTCCCGAATTTTGTAATTTTTTTCACGAAAGGTCTTGTTGCCAAAAGACTTGCAAAGGAAACAATCAAGAAAACCGCTATCTGTATAAATACATTATCTGTAAAAATACAGCTTACAGCCGCCGCCAAACCGCCTATAACAAACCATACAGACACAAGCTGTGCGGTGGATGCTTCGATTATTCCCATAACAAGAGCTATTGCAATCCATATATAAGGCATATACTCCATAAAAGCGCCTCCCTTCTTAATGCATAAGATATCACAAACCTTAAAAATAGTCAAGTAATTTAAAAATAACCTACACAAAAGGAAAATTTTGTGTTATAATTATAAACATAGTAAAGCTAAAGAGGTTATGTATATGGCGCAAAATAATATTTTTGACACATTTGACGAGGGAATAATCCCCGGCGGTATGAGAACAAAAACAGAGATTAAAATGCTCATCTGTTATATTTTCCGTGCGGTCAAAAAGCCCTTGAGTAAAGAGCTGGTGGTAAGCGCAATTTTAGAAAAAGCTCTCGCCAATTATTTTGAAACCTGCTCCTGCTTTGACGATCTTGTAAAGCTGGGAAATCTTAAAAAAAGTGAAAAAGGAGAAAAGCTTTTCGAGCTTACAAAGGACGGCATGATGATTGCCGACCAGCTTGAAAACAATCTCGCCTATTCGGTTAAGGAAAAGGCATACGCCTGCACATTAGAGCTTTTGGAAAAGCAGAGAATAGAAAAGGAAAACAAGGTTACAATAACACAGACCGAAAACGGATGTTATGTAAACTGCTCCATATCCGGCGGCGATATGAACCTTATGAATTTCCAGCTTTATGTTCCGGACATCAACCAGGCTCGTCTTGTAAGAAAAAATTTCCACAAAAGTCCTGAAACCGTCTACAAGGTTATGGTTGCCCTTATGACCAGAAACAAAGACCTTATTGACGAAGCTTTAAGCAACATAGGAAGCCTTTTGTAAAATTCAAACTATTATAAACTGCATTACGCACAAAAGTATTGTGCCGGGAATTCCCCCAACACCGGATATTATAAGTGACCAACAGCTTATGGGTAGGTTTATACCTGTATAAGCCGAGGTAAGGTTTACCGCAAACAAGGAAGCCACTCCAAAAAGCACGTACATAAATCCGGTTTTAAGGGGTTTTTTCTTTAGAAATAAAGCGTTGATTATTCCGAATAAAACCACGGTGCAAAGCAAAATCATAATTACAACAGCAGTGTTCATACACTCGCCCCCATACGCAAAAAAATAAACCGCCGGTATACCCGACGGTTAATTTTATGCTTTTATTAAGGCAATAATGCTTGTGATTATTTTGCAAAGAACATGAAAATGTTAAGTGCAACAACAAAAACAACGAAGCCGATTGCAATAATCTTTGTCCAGCGTGAAAGGAAAGCGTCGATTGAACGAGCCTTGTTCTTAGAGAAGAAAGAATCTGCGCCGCCTGTAACAACACCGATACCCTGCTGGTTGCCCTCCTGGAGAATGATTACGATAATCATAATAATTGCAAAAACAATAAGAAGAGCGCCTAATGCGATTTCCAAACCTGACATTTATTTTCGTCCTTTCAATTCAAATTATCTTTGCGGAAAAATTATCCGAAATCCCGCAAAGCATATTTCTACATTCATACATTGTATTTTACCATATCATAGATGTAAATTCAAGTATTTTTTTTATTTTTTTATTACTACTCTTATTCATCTAACTGTTTATAATAATTATCAAATAATAAACAACATTATCATTATACACAATGCATAAATTGTACATATTTAAGATGTATATATTGCT
>ERZ779866.553-NODE-553-length-41534-cov-3.368427_pt1 | contig 41534 bp, 46 predicted proteins | sample MGYA00511248_ERZ779866 | MGnify/ENA primary metagenome ERZ779866 (study PRJEB29588, sample SAMEA2155758) | human gut metagenome | biome: human gut; feature: human-associated habitat; material: faeces | place: Denmark | collected 2008/2010 ... | reverse complement strand
CCACTTTCTTTTAACTGTCTGTTTACTTCTGCCTGTACTTCATCTGGGTCATATCCCTCAGAAGCAAGTTTCTTTCTGCGTTCAGAACCATTACCGTATTCTCCGGCAATAACTTTTTTAGCCACTTCTGCAATACTCATTGACGGTTTAGAAGAGTTACCTTTGATAATCTCATTAACTCTGTTCTGTACCTCGTCTGGGTCATAACCGAGTGCTTTTAAAGCATTTCTACGAGCGTCACCATTACCATAAACACCCTTGATAACATCTTGAGCGATTTCATCAATGGTCTTTTTCGGAGGTGTAGGAGTAACAGAAGAACCACCAGACGCATACTTAGGTCTTGCATAACCTCTGATATAACCCCAACCTACAGGAATGGAACGTCTCTCTACTGCTTCATTCTTGTTACCCTCAATAACAGTAATAGTATTGCCGGAAACAGATTCTACATAACCAATGTGGTCTGAATAACCATCATTAGGCTGAGTTGCGTCATCCCAGTTGTAAAGAATAACATCACCCGGTTTAGGTGTGATTGTACCATCTTCAATCCAGATTCCCTTTTCTTTGAAGATTTTAACGTGCTGTTCACAGCCACACTCTCTACCGATTAAATCAGAACACCCTGCTTTAATTCCTGCGGCTGAAACACAAGTGTCACACCACTCGTCTGTGTACTTTACAGCATAACCCCTCGGCAAGGGTTTCACACTGTTATACAGGTCAATAATCTGTTTGAATTTACCATTGGACTCACTAAATCCAATCCAACTTCTCATTACATTCAAAACGTCTTGTGCTGTCTTACCCATAACACTACTTCCTCCTTCTGTGTCATACTGAGTTAAATTATACTGTTCCACCAGTTTGTAAGTGTTAGTTACATAGGAACTACTTGTTGCATACCCATCAGCTTTGATTGTCTCAAGATACTTTTTCGGGTCAGTGATACCTTTAAGATTTTGGTATCTTGCTAACTGAATGAACTCAAAGTAACCTTTAACACCCTCTTCCATGTTATCATACACACGGAAATTGTCTTTGATTGTGGTAAGTGTTCCCGGTTCATACTCTTCTTTAGTAGTCATGTTCACACTCTTTCCAGTCCACTTAGTACCACACTTTAAACCAAAGTAGTTATGGTACTGAGAAGAAAGTCTACTCTCACCCCAACCACTTTCTAAGATTGCTTGTGCAATAATAGGACTGTGTACTTTGATTCCATAAGAGTTAGCATACTTTTTGACATACTTTGCAATTTGTTGAATAAATTCCTGTTTTGTCAATGTGTTATCCTCCTTTATTTGTATTTACAAAAGGGCAAACCGTTAAGTCTGCCCTCATGTGTCTGTATTTATTATTCAGTCGGTTTCTCTTCTGTATCTCCCGGCAGTTCTTTTCTGTAATATCTCTTCACAATGTCCATAAAATAATCCCACCCTTTAGCACAGATAATGGCTACAATGAAACTTGCAAAAATAACAGCCACTAAATAGTACCAGACAAAAGTGATGTTCGCATAAGAGATATAAGCGAAAAATCCCACAATGCAAATTACTAAGGACAGGAAAAGTACCTGTAATGTAGTCGGAATCTTATTCAAGAAACCAATCTCCTTAGTAAATTCGGTGATGACAGAAACAAGAATACAAATACCTGCGATAATTGCTAAAATCACCGAAGAATACTGAATAATCATTTCCATTACATTTGCCATGATAGTTACCTCCTTTTCTTAATTTATAAAGGTCTTTTAAAGACTCTTTATTTCTTTGATAATCTGCCATGAGTACATTTCTTTCTGTACAGTGCTATGTACAAAAGAGTTATCCCCATCATGTTTCTCATACTGTTCTATGAGGTCTTTTAATGTCTCAAACTGCATATCTGTACAACACAAAGCCGGGTGGCACTCCCTGTAAATACGCTCAATCTTCTCTTTGATTTCTGCCCTTTTTGTTTCTGAATTTTTCTTTTGAATTTCGAGGGTAATGTTCTTTAATTCCTCAATCTGTCCAGACTGTTTTTCAATCTGTTGTGATTGTCTGTTCATTACCTCATACATTTCTTTACGAATTTTTCTTGAGTCCTCTCTGTCGTGAGTTCTCTCATTTTCTCTTTCAGTACGATTTTCCTCAATCTTCTTCCCCAACTCTATCATAGAGTTTTTCAATTCATAAACCAGAGCATGAAAGTCTTCTTCTTCGTTTTTAGTCTTTCTCCACTTGTTTAAATACTTCGATATTTTCTGCTTTTGTGTTAGAGCCAGAACAATAAGAGCAATTATCAAGAGAATAGCCATGAGTAACTGAACACCAGTTACTTCTGAAAGTAAATCTAACAAAGATTTATCCATCACAGTTCTCCTCTCTTTAAGTTGCTTATTAAATAATACCACATTAAGAAAGCTATGTCTACACAAAAAGACCTCTGAATTATTAAAATTCAAAGGTCTTTATGCACTTAGGCTTTAGCAAGTTTGGCATGACCTTTCTCTGTCAAAGCCTGTTTTACTTCATCTTTGAGCTGTGCAGGAACTTGAGCATAAGTCCTGTCTCCTGCGATAATCTTATCAGCCCAAAGGATTGAAATAGTCTTCATAGGTATTTACCTCCTTATGCTGTTGTGGTGTTACTGTGCAGGTGTTTCTGTAATCAGAAACTCTACACCACTCTCAATCAGAATTTCCTTAACCTGCTCTTTTAACAGTCTTGGAACTTCATCATAAGTCTTCTTGCCATTCATAATTCTCTGTGCCCAAAGCATTGCAATCATGGTGTCTCCCTCCTTTCCAAAAGTTATGAAAAGGCGAAGTCGGTCTAATACACTAAGCATAGACAACCTCACTCATTTCCAAAATCATATCCTCCATAGCAGTTGCTCTCTCATTAAGAGTAACCTGCCCTGCGGATAGTGCGGTTAAAAACTCGTCTTTCTCATACTCCTGCACAGTGTAAGAGTACAGAGGAACTAATTCTTGACCGTCTTCCAACTGCTCTTTTTCAGCCACTCTTTCACTCTCTGGAACTTCTTTGACGTTGGTATTCACATACACATGGTTGCCATCATACTCAACTTCCTTTGGTTTTACTGTTGACTGAACATTTTCCATTGTTTTCATTGGCTTTCTTTCCTCCATTCTTTAAGTGTTTATTGTAATACTCCTCCACAGGTTTCTCTAAAGGTTTAAAGTACTTAGTGTACAATCTGTAACTATTGCAATATGACAGCCAACCTTTATAAGAATTGATACAACAATAATCAGAGTAAGACATTTCTGTTCCGCTTTCTACTTTTCTGAGAATCTTAGCCATCTTTGACTTCATGTTCTTAGCAGTAGACGCTCTTAATAACACAAAATCCGGGAACACTCTGTACCCGACAAAATCTACTCCTCTTTTTGCTACAGGGAATACTTGATAATTGTCCTTGATTGTAAGGTGTCTTTCTTCCCTCATGTATTTTATAATCTCCCATTTTAGTTCTTGCAAGTACTCTTTTGAGGAATGGAGGATAACAATATCGTCCATATATCTGTAATAGTACTTCACACCCTTAACTTCTTTTATCCAGTGGTCGAAAGGTGATAAATAAAAGTTGCCACTGAATTGTGATAAGTAGTTACCAATCGGAATACCAGTATCGGGAGACTTTGTAATGTTTAAATCGAGATACCACAGTAGTCCTTCATCTTTAAATATCCTGTGATAATCATTCAGAAGAATTTCTCTGTCTATTGACGGATAGAATTTCTTAACGTCCATCTTTAAACAGTACTTCGTTCCTTCAACATCACTCTGTATATCACTCCTAACTCTTTTAAATGCCAGATGAATACCTCTATCTGGAATTGCCGAGTATGTGTCATAGATAAGTTGTCTCAAGAGGATAGGAGATATAACCTGTAAGACAGCCCACTGTATAACTCTTTCTGGGAAGTATCGTGACTTGTAGATAACTCTTTCTTTACCACGTTCTTTTCTTGTGAATCTCTCATAAGGAAGTGGTGAGTAAGTCCTTGACACTAACATATCCTGTATCTGTTTCAAGTACTTCTCTGGGTCTTTATCAAAGTCACGAACCTCTTTGTACCAATGTTTACCTTTACTCGCATTTTTGTGTGCAAGTCTCAAGTTTTCTATGGAACAAATTCTCTCCCATATTGTAAGCGTCCTATCTTCTTTCCCAGTCACAGGGTCTAAAGGGTACAGGTGACGCTTCATTTTCCATGTACTCCAAAGTCTAATCTTCAAACGCTTATAAAGGTGTACAATCTTTCATCAGCTACCAACAAGACTTATTGCTGTCGTGAAACACTATATGTTCTACCATCATACTTGTGTCATTTAACACTAATGACCTAACCCACGTTAGAGAGGTAAGGTAAAGAAGTTACACGGATTTTAATTTATTTCAAAAGTAAACACTTCCGAAACTGAGTACAGTGCCGTGAAGTGGTCGCTGATATTACAATTACGATTAGAAGCCACATTATTCAGATTCCAATAGAACAACTCAGTATTCGTACCATTATTCCAATTCGTACCCAATAGGGTAAATACTTGGAACACCCAAATTACTGAGTGTCCAAGTATTCCATGTGTACTGTTGGTGGCAAGAGAATATCTGTGTAATGTCTTGACCGCTTATAACCCAAATCTTTACCTGTTTTGGTGGTGTAGTGTTTCGTTACATTCACCGACTACATTATAACCTTTATGAAGTGTTTTGTAAAGAAGAATAGCTTCTCCTTTCTTCAATATTTTTAGTGATTACGCTTTTCTGCACAAGCGGCCGCCGACACTACAACTACGATTAGAAGCCACATCATCCAGAACCCAACAGAACAACCCAGCATTCGTACCAATATTCCAATACGCACCCAAAAGGGCAATATAGAGGTTATTACTACTCATATTAACCCAATAGTAATCACCTACAGGTTTGCTACTGTCTCCACCTGTTAAAGAGGTCATATAGCACCAGTCACAATTTTCATCATAACCAAATGCTTTAACATAACCCTCTGCTGTAGCACAGCTAAATCCACAGGCAATATAGTCTGCAATAGCGTCAGAAAAGGCTTTACTTCCGTCCTGCCAAAATGCTTCGTTCTTATCAGTTCCGGCAGAATGTTTTCTAAGGAAACCATCAACAAACTTCCAGATGTTACCGAAAGGATTCTTAACACCTCTGTAAACAGGAACATACTTTGTGTACTCTGTTCCATTGGAGTGTGTGTAAGTAACTTCAATCTTACCACTTCCATTACCCAGTGCTGTGTTAGTCGGGTTAGGAATGGAGTCATTTACATTAGTTACATAAGGCATATCTGTAACACCACTGCCGAAAGTAGTGATAGCTTGAATGTTAAAAGTAGAATACTCTACCACGAATAACATCTGCTCTGCACTTGCAATAGTGAAGTCAAGCTGTTGCCAACCTGTTCCTCTGTTTGCACACACTTTTCTTACTGCGTCTCTTGTAAGACTGTTGTTCTTAGTACTTCCGGCAGAAGCACCACTGGCAGGTTTAGCACCTGCAATAGAAGCCATCTTAATACCACTGTAAGGAGAAGAACCAAGAGTAACAGTGTTGTCATTCATATCATAACCGCTTGAGTTCTCAAGACAGCCATCATTCTCTCCAATCAGATAGTAAGCAATCTCTGTGTCACCTTTCTTAAATGCCGGGTGAAGACTAAATCCGTCTCTGCTTACAGGACTGATAAGGTCAACCCACTTAGTCATGTGATAGCCTTTAACTTGATAGGTGTCATCAACCTGTTTCTCAAGTTTGAGAGGGATTCTCTTGTAGTAGAAAGCAGGTTGCATAACCATACACTGTACTTTAGTACCTACTACATTTTCTCCTACTGCTACAGTCAAAGCACCTGTCTCTGTGTAACCCTCTTCACCATAGAAAGCTACAATCGTTCCGTCATCTTTTACAACACATCTTTTTCTACCACCATAGATAGGAGAGTTGTCATAATCTGCTCCCGGAGACCAGTACTGATTGTCACCTGTTCTTACAACAGAGTTATTCTCAAGGTCTACTTCAACACCCAGAACACCCTCACCGTAAGTACCCATCTGTACTCTAAGGTCAATCACTTGACTGGAAAGACTGCTAAAGCTAATCTCCTTACACAGTCTTGTCATAACACCATCAGCTACACTTGCAATAGCCAGATTATGTTTATTACTGTCTGTAGAAGAAGCCAGATTGTATTTAACAACCTTACGTCTGGAAGTCTCTGCGTCAGAACGATTGTCTTTAAACCAGTTTGCTACAGTAACACTATCCTGCTGATTTCCTTCCTCTTTCAGTGTGTCACTGTAAGTAGCTGTCTCTTCCCACACTTGAAGATAAACAGTTCCGCTTGAAGCTGTAAGAGAGAGTCCAGTGCTTTCAATCATGTAACCATCAACTGCTAAAGCACAACCCTCTTTTACTTTTACTGCTCCACCCTCATACACAATCTTACTGAGGTCAGTGATACCATCACCCATAAGATTCTTAATGGCTTTGCGGAGCATACTCTTCTGAACTTCCTGCACCTCATTCATTTCTACTTCAAGGATAGGTTTTTCAGCACCAAAAACAACCCCAGACACTCCGGCATTGTCTTTGTAGTTTGAATACTTATCAAAACTTGCCATTCTATATTTCCTCCTTTAATTATACTAAATTCAGAGTGAAACGCATTACACGCTCAATCGTCATTTCCTCGGTCTTAGTGATAATTGCATGGTGACGTTTGTTAATCATCAGACCGGAATCTTTTGTAGCAGTAGCATTACCACCGAAGATACCAAACTCTCTCCACACACCATTACAATCAGACGGACCGAAAGTGTGTGTAATCTGAATGATATTTGTCGGAACACTGGACACCTCATACTCTGGTGTGAGGAATTTAATCTCACCTGCTGTGATTGCCACTCTTCCTAACTCAGCAGTCAGTTTTGTGGAATCAATAGTAGGACTCGGCATACTGTTATCCCAACTTGAAGCACCACTACCAACAGCCCAGTACTGAATACCTTTGTAACCAGTTTCGCCCTTTAAAAGACTCATTACCAATTTCAAGAAGTTGTTGACTACAAGGTTGTGTCCAACTCTCTTCTCTACTCTACCGTCTTTGTAATGGATTGTGTCAATGATTTCACCAGTCATGTGAACATCAGAAAGACACTCACTACCCATATTCAAGACAAGGTTCTCAGAGTCCTTTTGATAGACTTTTGCGTTTTCTTTCATTTTGTATTACCTCCTGTTTATATTTTAGAGTTTGAAAAGATGATACTCTTCCATTAAGAATACCATCTTTTCTTGCTTTTAGCAACTGTAAACTTTACACTAACGAAACAGATGTAACATACCTTCTAAGGTCAACTTCATCTGTCATTCCCAATAAGAATGAGGTTAAACCATCAGATGTTACTCCTTTAAGTTCAACACACTTCTCTATGGATATTTCATATCTTGTATTAGACCATACTTGAACATTAGTTATTTCAGAGGTGCTATATTTTCCTTCTGCAAAATAAGTAATAAATCCATTAGGTCCTTTATATAAAAATAACTCAAAATTAACATTGGATATTGTAGAAGAACCAGTCTGAATAATAAATTTCTTATTTTGCAAATCATTAGTTTCCAATCTTATTCCCCATATTGGTCCATTATACCATTCAGCACCATTATGAAAATTTTCTCCATCCCACAATAAAAGTTCTGTTACTTCTTCTAAATTTAAAGAATAAGTTCCTCCACCTTTTTCCTGTATAGTGACAGAAGTAGTATAGCTTTCACAGGTAATCACTGCTTCACCATCTTCGTAGACAGTAAACACTGCAACACCTTGAGTACCACTAATGATAGAGAACTCTGAGGTATAAGTTTTACCTCCTATTAAACAAGTCACTTGTTTACCACCCAGAGTATTTGTAGTAATGGTAATAGTTGAAGGGAGTATAATCTTCCCAGAACTTTGCCAGTCAATCCATTCACCAGTGAAAGGATTCTTAATCATAATCATATCTCTTTCACCATCAAACTTTATACCACCAGAATCTTGCAACTTAGTGTCTACTTCTTTAAAACTTTCCTCTACACTGTCTTCAAGGTCTTGCACTGCCTGTTTAGATTCATCAATACCATCTTGCAGATTGTCATACAGGTCTTTATTCATTACTGTAACACCGTCTTGTGTTACTATTCTCTTATAAGCCATTTACTTTTACCTCCTTTATGTTGATATACAACCGTATTGTGTTGGGTACACTACTGTTTCTTTTCCACCCACAATGATTTTATCATAAGCCGGAATACTATTCAATATCATGTGATTTAAAGCACAGACACCTAAATTAGTAAATGCCATGATTTCTTCATCTTTCTCACTGGAACTGAAAGTCTCTGTGTCAGAATAGGAGTCCATTGGAACATCTTCAAAATTCTCCGCACAGACTACTTCACCAATATCAGTATGACTCTCATTTGTAATGAGGTCTTTATTGAGAAGAAAACCAGTGTTGAGTGTAGCATAATAACTGAATGGATTGAGAACCATGTACAGTGTCTTCTTCTCTGTAGCACCAAGTTCAGCAACATCACTAAGACTTACTCTGTCAACCACATCATCAGTATCAACACCCTCATTAGTGTACAGGTTATCATTCATTCGGATAGTGTAATTGTTAAGAACACCCTTAAAGAGTCCTGTAGAAGAGTCATGTTTAAGAGTTGCGGAATCACTTTGAATGAAAGTGACCTTATCCATATACTCTTCAACTTCTACAATGAAGTCATCATTACCAAATACTGCTGTACCAAATGTAGCACCTATCTTAAATCGGGCATTATATTCATCTGGAATACCTACAGACGGAACACCAGTCTCTTCCTCCAAAATTTCGGTCATGGTATTCTCTGCAAACTCTATAGGCTTGAGATTAACCTTATCCAACTGTGGCTTAATTACAATGTCAGTGGAAACCAGTTCATCAGAATCCATACACTCATTCAGAATAACACTCTGGTTCAACACTTTCACCGGATTGTTTAAAGTTCCAGTGTAGTACTCACAAGACTTGCTTCTGTTAAGAGTTCCAGTCTCAAGAATGTGTGTAAGAATGTGGTCTTTAAACCAGTCTACCTCTACATCATAGTAATAAGACTCATTCAGATAAATACTTTTGTTAAGTCCTAAATCAAAGTTATTGAGAGTGGGGAACAGTCCTTCTTTATTACCACTAAGAAGTCTGCTATGCTCACTTCTCACTTCTGTAACATAGTCCTCAAAACTCTCTCTCCCTTGAAGTTTTGCTGACTCATAGAACATATACACAAAGACAATAGTAACCTCAATAAAGAACGGCAAAAACTCCTTAATAATTCTAAGGAGTTGTTCTCTATCTGGTAAGTCTCTTGCACCTGTCTGGTCGTAGTCCATTTCCAGTTTAAGGTCAATGTGATAGTCATTCAAAAAATCTGGACTAATCACAATATCCGTTTTTACATCAGAAATAATAGAAGTAAGGTATTCAATAACTGTAGTAGCACCTTTTCTGGCATACAGGTCTCCGAGGATAGGAAGTAACTTTCTCAGATATACTTCTGGAATACCATTGAACAGAGGTAAACCATACTGCTCAAAGAGAATACCTAACACTTCGGACGGAGTTCTCTCTGGGTCATTCAGATTTAAGATACCATTCAGTTCATCTACTACAAAGGAATATCCTCCGTCAGATAACACCTGTAAATATCTCTTGAGGGCATAGTCAACCATACTGTCAGCATTGTGGTACATAACAGGAAGTGTATTATATAATTTTCCACTGAATGTTTTGCTGTCCATTACTTTTGACATATACTACACCTCCTTCACTTTACCACCTGTTACATTTAATGTGAGTGTTCCTAAAGTGATAATCTTACTTTCACTATCCGGGGAGATTATATCACTGTCCGGGGAGATTATTCTAAAGGACTCAACTCCGGCAAAAGTTTCTCTCACTTGACTCTCCAATTCAGACTTTGCAAACTTAGTGTCAAACTTCATGTTTCCATAAGCAAAGAAAGTGTTCTTCACATAGTCTTCCACATAGTCTGTAATAGTAGCCTTGTCATAGTCATCATCAATGATAAGGTTAGCAGTAAGATTAACTTTGTACTCCTCATGGTCTTTAAACTGATAAGAAGTTCCCGGAATAATTCTTGAGTCAAAGAACACTGCAATCTTTTCCAGAAGTTCCTCCGTCATTTCATAATCTTGTCTCATAAGATAGAACACATTCATTTTCAGTTTTGTGGTTTCATCTGGAACACCTTTAGCAGACAACACCTCATAGAAATTGATTCTTAAAAGGTCTGCATAGTCCTGTGCTGTGATTGCTCTGTCTTGAGTCCTAAAAGCGGCAGGAGCATTTTCTCTAATCTCCTCAATACTTTCTTTTTCGTGACCGAGTACTAAAGGTGGATAAGGGTTAAAAGTCTTCTCCACATAAGCTACACTCTCTGACAGTTCAATGATAGTGTTTGCTTTCACGTTACCAATAGTTCCTCCACCAGTTCTATATGAAGCAATAATACCATTGTCAAAGATAGCAGGAATTTTACCCCTTGCACCACTACCAAACTCAACATAGCAGTTATCAAATTCGTCCACTGTCACAGTGTAGTGTTTACTTGTTTCATCACTGTCAATAAAGGTGTTCACTTGAGTCCACAACTCAAATCCATTACCTTCATCAATCATCAACTGAATAGAGTCTGTAAGCACCTCTTGATAATTCAGTTTAAAGGACTGATAAGGTTGACCGTTTGAAGTACCTAAAAGGTCTTCATTGACAGAAGTTCCTTGCTGTACAGTAATCATATACTTATACTCACCGTCTTCTGTCTTTTCATCACCAAGTTCTCCGGCAGGAATGATAAGGTCATCTGTAGTCTCAAAATAAACAATAACCATATCAGTGCTTTCGGCTGTGTGAACAACACTACCTTTAGGAATGATAATGTCTCTGTCCATCACATTACCTAAAACAAATACCTGTTGGATAACACTGGCTGTTTGATTCTTTGCGATATACCTTAACTGTCTTGCTAACAACACCGCAATTCTTCTATCCTGTGTGGTAGGCAAGAAACAGTCATTTGCAATCACATCACTGTATAAACTACAAATATCCAGACCGTTAGCAAGGCACTCAATAATGACAATACCTGCGTCAGTCTGGCTTGTATCAGTGTACTCCGGCATACGTTTCTGTAACTCCTGTATTAAAAGGGTTCTGTATGCTTCATAGTCTCTACTTGTGTAATCAATACCTTGTGTTGGTTTTCTACTCATTTACCTCACCTACCTCAAATTTTGCTGTGTACCAAGTCTCATACTTGATAATTTTAAAAGTTATGGTAGCAAAGAGAAAGCTACCTCTGTCTGTTGTTTCTACTGTGAATTGAATATTGTCCTCAGAAGACTCTACTCTATCCTCAAGTCTTTCAATAGCGTCCATGATTCTTGTCTTTGCTATTGCTTGCAGTGTTTCATCATTCGGTTCAAACACCACATTGATAAGTTCTGAATAGATTTCAGCTTCCATTACTCTCTGTAAGTAATGAGTTCCAAATATCTGTCTCAGACTTTCCACAATATGTGTTGGGTCTGTAGCACTTGTGGTTGACATTACTACACCACCTTGAGGTCCAATTCTGAAAGGATAACTGATACCTCTAAAACCACTTGTAGGCATAACTGATTCCTCCTTTATACATTAGGTGCGTCAACTCTTACATCTGCATGAACAATACCTCCACCATTCTTACCGACATAAGCACCGACATTTCCTGCACTAAGATTGTAACAGGAGATATTTCCATTCACTACTAAAGCACCATCAATGGTTACTTGATTATGAACAATCTTTAAATCACTAACTCCTGCTCCAACATTTATTACAATCTCACCATCTTTCATAGTGATAGTGCAGTCTGCATAGTTGATAATTCTAACCTTGTCTTTAGAAGAACCATAACTCTTTCCTAAAGGAGTGGTCTCTTTCTGCCACCAATTACCTAAATACACAGGAAAATTTGGGTCTCCTTTTTCAAAGGCAATCCAAATTGTTTCTTTTGGTTGAGGGAGACAGAAATCTCCACCTGTGTCATAAGCTACTGGAACACAAGGCTCACACCATGCACTTTCTATTTTATCACCAAGAACATCTGGTATCAAACATTTTATTCTACCCCTCTTTTCTGGGTCATTGGTATTACTGACAATACCCTTATAAAATCCTGCATACGTTGTGGACATTTCTATTTCACCTCCTTATGGGATAATCAGTTTCAAACCAATAGGAAGTCTCCTATACTGTGATGGACTGATATTATTTGCATTTGCAATCTTAGGATATTGTGCCCCACTTCCATAATATTTCTGAGCAACACTCCACAAACATTCTCCGGCTTTAAGGTAATGAATACGCTGTGAAGTCTGTGTAGGTTTCTTAGCAGGTTGTGTTTCCTTTTTCTTCTCTGGAACTTTCTTATCCACAGTACTTGTAGAAGTCTTCTTTAAAGAGTTTCCAAAGTCTGTCTTAATAACTGTGGCTGTATGGGAATATCCCTCTTTACTTATCTGTCTGGTTACATCTTGCACATAATACAGACCGGACAAATACTTACCTAAACCATTCAACTTTACAGTGTCTCCGGCTGTGAGTTTAATGGTCTCTGGTGTAGCAATAAACTTTAGCTGACCTGTGAGAATATTGTACTCAATCGTGTTGTATTTCTTCTCCGCACTACCTGTAGAAGAGTTCGGGTCAGAATTACTTGAGGTCATATTTCCACCACTACTTGAGGACGGTTTTGTATTACCACTTCCAGAAGAGGGTTGTTTGTTACCACTGCTACTGTTAGAGGAAGAAGTACCTCCACCACTGGAAGACCATTTACCTGTAGTCGGGTCATAGGTCATTGAACCACTTCGAGCCATTAAATCTCACCTCCTTTTAACTCCACGTTTTCTTGTTAGGGTCATAAGTGTACGTCTTACCACTGGAAGAACCTCCGCTTGGAGTGTTCTTTGTCTTACTGTCTGTTGTTCTTGTAGAAGTAACCTTCGTAGAACTCAGCTTCTTGTTAGAAGATTTAACCACAGAAGAACCAACTTCGACTTGAGCAGATTCCTTGTTAATCTTCGGACTAAAACTGATAAGGTCATGCGGATAACTTAAATAGGTCAAGGTCATTTTAGGATTCTCCAAGTGACCTTTCTTCACATAGTAAAAGGTGTTCCCCACAAGTCTTGCTGTAAATGGATAAACTTCATTACCTGCTAACTGAGTAATAAAGTCAATATCCGTCTGGTCTGATTGTGTGATAGTCTCTTGCTTCTCAAAATCATATCCACTTTCAATCACACACTTAAAACCGTATTCTTTCACGATTTTTTGAACCACTTTTGCACTGGTGGTGTCTTTGAAAGTGTTACTCTTTTTCTTCCGGTTCATTAAGTGAGTGTTATCCATACAGGTAACTGTTAAAAGAGGAAGACCACTCTCTTGAAAGATAATATCAATAGCAGAGATATATCCCTCAAATTTAACTCTGTAGGAAACTCCCACCCAACCTAACTGTACTTTTATCTTGTTGTCTTCAATGAAGATATTATCCTCAATGTAAAGAAACTCCGGGTCAGCAATCTTAATAACACACATATCAGAACCGTCCACTGTCTCTGTTATCTGAATGTTATTGATACACTGCTTTTTATCCATTCCCAACTTTTTACCACTTATCCATACACCATATTCGATTGCAAGAAGTTCTCCATTTTTATAGCTTGACATAGAACACCTCCTACACGTTTACGATTTCTAAGACTTCATCATAAGCCGGGATAAAGATTCTGTCACCATACTCAATATCAAACTCTGTCCTGTATTTAGGATTTGCGTCTAAAATCGCCCATCTTAAAGCACATACTCCATAATACTTATAGGCAACACCATCTAAGGTGTCACCTTCTACCCACTCATGCACTGTAGCATTAGCAATATTAAAACTAAATCTGCTCCGCATTTTCAGTATCGGACTTGAGTTACCATTCCTTGTGTACAATGGTGTTTGCAGGTATCTTGAATTTTCGTACATCATACTTTCCCCACCTGCCTTAATGTTAATGTGAATCTTGTCATAATAGGTCTACCGTAGCTGTCAAGCCACTCGTCATTTACTTTCAACTTTTTCAGCACACATACCTTAACAAAGTAACCATAAGCAAAAGTAACCGTAGGTGGCTTTTTAAAAGTGCTTGTATTATATTCTGGTGGCATAAGTGCTTCAAAGAATTTCCTTGCTGTGTTAATCTTTCCACTATAAGGTTTATCATACATAAACACTTCCACTGTAAACTCTCTGACTTTACCACCAGAATACTGTGTTAAAGGATAACTCATGCCGGGAGAGTCAATGTCACTAAACATTGACTCCCTCTCATAAGGAACACTGGTAGGATTGAACTGACATACCAGTTTTGCATTGGTTGAGTTGTTGATAAAGTAACACTTTGTCTTTGCCGGACTGTTAGCATTAAACTTTCTGCTCACTGTCAATTCCTCCTTCCTAATAAGCTAACTCTGGGTCTGGTGCATTGATATTCTTGTAGTGAGCCATCTTCTTAATCTGCTGTCTTCTTGCAATCTTATCCATGATAAGGTCTGCAAGTCTTTCCGCTTCTGCTTCGGACGCTCCATTTGCTTGAATTACAATAGCACCAGAGTTAAAGGTTACTGAATTATCTGTGTCTCCACCTTGAGTGGTTGTCTGCGTGTTGTTATTCGTGTAATAGTTACCCGGAACAACAGGACTTCCACCATCAGTAGGAGGTGTTGGAGTAGGTTTAAAAGGTTCTGGTGAATCCACACTTACTTCCGGCAGGAAAGGTGTGAGAGAACTTACTGCGGAAGAGATTCCACTTAAAGCACTTGTAAACGCACCTGTTACACTGCTGATTAGTGTATTGTTTGAAGAACTGTTACTGTTAATAAGGTTTCCTACTTTAGAAGCAAGTACACTTATCCACCCAGTATTTCTCTCAAGTGGCATAACAGCTTCTTGACCGTCTTCACCTACACCGATTACACTTGGTTTCTCAAACACACCACCTTTAGCATACCACTCAACTCCAATGTGAGGAATTGACGGAGGGTTCAGACTAAAAGAACCACTAATACTAAAGTGAGGTAATTTGATTTTTGGAAGAGTAAGATTTGCACCTGTAAAGAAACCAGAAATCTTATTGATTGCACCAGATACAATATTCTTTGCTCCGTCCATTACATTACTGATTGTGTTCTTAACTGCATTAAACACACTTGACACTGCACTCTTAATTCCAGAACCGATAGAGGTCACTGTATTCTTAACTGCATTTACCACATTAGATATTACGTTCTTGATACCGTTCCAGATAGAGTTCACAACACTTGAGATAGCGTTTAATACACTTGAAATGGTGTTTTTAATACCATTCCATGCTGAACTAATGAAACTTGCAATCGCACTTACCACAGTAGTTACTACAGATTTGATTGCGTTCCAAATCACCTGTACAACATTCCAGATTGCTTGTAAAGCAGTACCGATAGTGTTTACAATAGCACTGAAAATAGAGGAAATCACATTCCAGATACTTTGTAGTATAGTGCCAATAAAGTTAAAGATAGCACCAAACACACTCTGAACACCTTGCCATATTCTATCTAAGTCACCAGTAAAGATTCCCACGATAATATCAAGAATACCGCTGATGATGTTCATAATACCACTTAAAGCAGAACTTATAATGTTCACAATAGAATTAACTACTGTGACAATGACATTCCACACACCTTGAATGAATGTGGAAATTGTGCTTACAACACCTTGAATCAGAGGTACTAAAGTATCAACAAGGAACTCTCCGATAGAGGACAGTACACCAATGATAGCTTGGAACACTGGACTGCTTGCAATCTCCTGTGCTTTCTGTACAATGAAGTCTTTCACTTTACCAAAAGCACTACCAATCATTCCGGCAACTTCTACAACCTTGTCTTTCAGATTTAAGAAAGCGTCAATCACTGGCTGAACTGCTGTCTTGAGATTCTCCCAGATAGAACTGAGTCCGTCTTTCAAGGAGTTCCAGATATTCATTCCCTCTTCTTTCAGTGTATTCCAAATGCCAGACACTTTCGCTTTAAATTCCTCCCAATGTGTCACTGCATAAGTAATAATAGGTGCGAGGACTGCAACAATAGCCGCAATCACTGGTGCTGATAAACCACTAAAGAATCCTACGATAGCACTACCTATACTCTGCAAAGCTGGCATAATAACTGTACTTCCGAAATTTGCTAATGCAGGTCCGATAGTCTGTGTAAAGATAGGCACAATCTTTAAAGCTACCCCTGCCAGTTTAGGAAAGATTGCTCCCAACTTACTTGTCAAACTGCCCGGAGACATTAACACAGAAAAAGCGGATTTGATAAAACCACCGAGTTTTGTAAAGGTAGGGAAGAGTTTAGTAACAAACTTTCCAATACCACCGATAGCTTTACCTACACCACCAAAGGCTTTCGCTAATGTTCCTACAATACCTACTACTTTTGCGACTTTACCAAACACACTGTCTAACACTTTAAAAGCACCAAAGAAAATCACTGCTTTCGTAGCAAATTTTCCAAAACTTCTACCGAACTCATACCATGCGTCTGCGTCACCACTGGACAGAAGACTAAAGAAGTCGGTCAGCTTATCAAGTGCAGAGTCAATAAATGTTCCTTCAAGATTGGTCTGTAAACCACTGATGAAGTTTTTGATACTGTCACTTACCTCTCTAAATCCTGCAATAAATCCTTCTTTGAATAAACCGAATCTATATTTAAGGTCAAGGATAGCTTCAATCAAAGGAAGTACCCCTAACTCTTTCGCTTTTAAGAATGTGTCCTCACTTAACGTAAATCCATCTTCACTATTCCACAATTCTGATAAGGCACGACACACTATCATCAATTTCATAAGACCTACAGTGAGGTTATTCCAGAAACCACCCTTACTCTGTAAGTCTGCAACCACATTCATCATTCCCCCAACACTCATGTTAATAGCATTTCTGGCTGTACTAAATGAGTTCGTAAGGTTCTGAACAAATCCAGTGATTAGAGTTCTGATACCTGCAAAGTCAGTCTTCCATGCAAGGTACATACCACCAATGGCAAGACCTAAAGGAAGAAGTCTGGCTGTGATTGCTTTCAAACCTCCTACAAGAATACTCTTCATAGAGGAGAAGCTACCACCCATAGCAATAAACACAGTTGCAAGCCCGGACAATGAGGAAACTACTTTAAGTGCCAAACCTGTTAAGGTTAAAAGGACACCTGCAAATGCTGTCAACTGTATTACAAACTTAGCAAGTTTCGGTTGAGTGGTGGTAAGTTTAGTAACCCATCTGATGAAGTTACCAATAGCTTTACCTGCACTCACTAATGGTTTAACAATGAAACTTAAACTCTCCGCAATTACTTTCGCTATGGTAGCCATATCTGCGTCACTGATTTCAAAGATAGCACTGGTTACACCCTGTAATGCTTCTTTTAAATCATTAAACACACCTGCGTCTGCAACTGCAAGGAAAAGTCTTGTAAACTGGTCGGACACGTTGGAAAGTGTCTGAGACCATGTATCCATATTTGACATCATAAGACCTGCAACACCTAAGTTGTCAGCAAGGTCAGCGAAGTCTTGAGCAATCTGTTCTGGTGTATCTCCCCATGAACGACCCAAAATACCCTCAACGTCAACGTCAAGAGCATTTTTAAGGGAACGTACTTCACCACTGAAAGCATTTCGGATAGCTGTACCCCACTGCATAGCAGGTACATCTGGTCTAAATGCCATAAGGTCTCCAATGAAAGCCATCATTTCTTGTTGGAATCCATTTTTCGCACTTGTCATAGTCTTAAATGCGTCAAGACCATTTGCTGTAATAGTGGTAAACATACCAGACAGGTCATTGATTTCAAAAGGTGTCTTAGCCGCAAAACTCATTAAGTTACTGATTGCTTGTTGACCCTTTTCTGCGTCACCTGTTAAAGCATTTACAGTGATACGCAAACTTTCAAACTGACTACCAGTATCAATAGTACCTTGTAGCAGTTTTTGGAACATACCAGTAATGGTAGTTCCCATACTTAGAAAGGTGTCACCCAACTGCCCGGACATTACTGAGAGTGAGCTCAGAGCAGTCAAGTCTGCCATTCTATTGATTGATTCTGTTGACTGCTCTGCCATCTGCGTTAGTCTCATTAACTGGTTAGCCGCATTGTTTATTCCGGCAGTAGCATTATCGGTGAAGGACAAAATAAGACCTAAACCAAAATCCATGAGGTAAACCTCCTTTCTTCTTATCTACTTTCTTTATAAGAAGACTTTGGAGTATTACCACTATTATTGCCACTTTTACTTTCGGCTTTAATCTGCTGTTTTATTCTATCATTCCACACACCTCTTTCAGTGCATGGCATATTCCAGAGTTCTTCTCTTCCCCAGTGATAGAAATAAGCAAGATTATGAATTTCCATGACTGTTACATCAATGGGGGAGAGAATCAATATCTCTTCCCCCAAAAATGCAACAAACTCCATTAGAAAAAATCAGAACTACCTACCTGTCCACTAATGTCTTCACCACACACATCACAGGTGATTTCAAGGTTGGTATCAATGCCGAAAACATTTTCTTTGATTAACTCCTGCAAGTACTCTCTGTCTCTTAAACTCATATCTGCCACTCTGTCATTAAATACAGGTGTTCCGTCATCAAAACTCATTAACCGAGTCAGAAGTAATGTGGTGGCAGAAGCCATATTCTTCTTGAACTGAGGGAACACAATCTCTTTGTCTTCACCATTCATCTGTCTGAGTGTACCTGTCTTATGAATCACTCCCTTAGAGTCTCTGTAACCTCTTCCCGGCAATTCAAAAGGATATGTGTACATTCCATTGAAAGGTGTAACATCAAATTCGTCAATGCCTACTACTGTCTTTAAAGTTGCCTTACAGTTTGGACACTTGTGAGTAAAGGTAATCTCATTACCCTTTGAAAGCTGTCTGACTTTCATAGCCATGTAGTCAAGGTCTGCTCCCAGAAGTTTTCTAATCAACTCTCCCCACTTTTTAGGACCGAGTTCTTTTCTGGTCTTTCCACCAATGTCCATTACTGTTCTCTCTAACAGTACATTGACTAATCTACCGCCATTCGCTCTAATCTCCGGCTTGTTAATTGCTTCTTCATCTTTACCATTCATTTCACGGTAAGAGAAAGTTCTGAGGTGTTCACCCTCATATTCGATACCTGCTAAAAGAGGTTCGTCTCTGACAATGCCATCTTCATCAACAACATTATCATTCAAGTGCCGGATATTCTCCTGCTCAATCTGCTCAACAACATTTGCCATACTTTCGTCTTTTGCTTTCTTTAATGCCATAATCAATTCCTCCATTATTTTTATTTGAAAATTGCTACCTCTATAATACAACAAAAACCTCCCTAATGCAATAGGAAGGTTTCTGTGTCAATTTTATTGTGTGATTACAGGAAGTACTCAAATACCATTGTCAGCGTTTCAATGATTACATCACTGCTTGTAGCGTCCAAATCAGCACATTCATACTTACTGAACCATGCTTCTGCACATTTAAACTCTCTACGGATTTTTCCAAATCTGTCACAAACTTGGATAACCACTGTATTACGAACTGTGTTATTGTTAAACACTGTCTCGTAAATACCTTGCAGGTAGTCATCTGCATACATACCTCTTTCAAAGGTTACTTCACTTACAGATTCTCTACCCGGAAGTTTATGTGCATGGTCGTACATATTCTCAAAGTACTCAACTACCTCTACCTCTCTACTGAGACCTCCAACTTTCTGAAAGCCTACACCAGTAGGAAGACCCGGAATAGAGACCTTGAACATGAAAGACTGCAAGGGGTCAGCTTCAATGGTCCTTGAAGCCATAGCGTTTAAAGCAATCCCCTTAAACATACTGTATAACTTATTCATGCTTTATTCCTCCTTATTAAGAATTGCTTGTCATAGAATGAGCAAGTTTGATAACCACAAACTCAGCAGGTTTAACAGGAGCGTAACCAATCTCAACATAGAGGAAACCGTTGTTGATAGTAGCGTCCGTATTGTTTGTAGCGTCACAGGTAACGTAGTACGCTTGGTCTGCTGTACCCTTCAAAACTCCATTTAAACGAAGTGTCTCAAGGAAGTCTTGACAAGTAGCTGTCACTCTACTCCACAGTGTTTCGTCATTCGGCTCAAATACCGCAAACTGTGTTCCTGTGTACAGAGATTTCTTGATATTGTAATTGATGATTACATCAGTCACATATCTCATATCCGCTTTCGGATTCAAACCTCTTGCACCCCAGATAACAATACCTGCATTTGTTCTGGAAACAATACAGATAACTCCTACAGGGTTAAGTTGACCCATTTCAGCGTCAGTCAGTTTCTTCTCCATAGACAGGAAACCTTTAACTACTGCGTCAACTCCGGCAGGTGCTTTCTTGATACCTTGCTGACCGATTACTCTGGAATATACACCCATCACATGACCTGCTGTTGGAACTGTCTTTGTACCATTCGTAAGAGGGTCAGACACAACACCCCACGGATAAGCAAGACAACCGCCATAAGCACTGATACTCTTTCTGTACTCTTTGGTCTCTTTAACAGTAGAACCAATCGGCATATCCAGAATCGGGAATAACATATGTGCGTCACAGTAGGTTAAAATTCCGTCATTAACTGCTGTAGAAGTCTGCCCCGGAATAGCAAGGAAACTTGCGTCATCAATGGTACTGCAAACCTCAAGTGCAGAAATGTAGTTACTGTCAGCTAAATCTTCAATACCATCTGCTCCATCAGCAAGAGTAATTGTTTCCTCCTGCAATTTTGTCAGTGCTGTTTCAGCTTTAGCAACAATCCAGTTCTGTGTGGTAATGTTACTGTTGATAGCGTCCACAATGGTATCTTTTGTTACTTCTGTAATTGTTGCCACTCCTTCATCAGAAGAACTCATAGTAACAATTACATCAAACACCTCATTGGTGTTCTCAGCCCAGTCAGCATTTTTCTTAATCTGAATGGTAGGTGCAATCGCACCCGGATATTTTGCTTCAATCTGCAATCCAGTGTTTAAAGTACCTGTGGCTTTTGCTTTCTTTGCTGTGTTAGAAGCAACACGAACAACATACACAGAACTTCCACCGTTAGCAAAAAATCCATATACAGAATACGGAAGGTCACTGTCCTTCATAAAAGGTGTCTCAAGACCGTTTGCGAAATTCTGAATGAACTCTGTCCAAGATGATACTAAAATAGGCTCACCTACAGGACCGCTTTTCATAGCACCAATCAGAATACCGATTGTGGAACTTGCTTGCTGAATAGGACTTGCACCAGTTGATACGTCTTGAATATAAACGTCTGGTCTATTGAAATCCATAGTCTATTCCTCCTTACTTTCTTTATTGTCAACTGTCTTTTCAACAGTAGGCTTTTTAGGTGTCTTTCTTTCGACAACCTCTCTCACTGTCAGAAGTTCTTGTTCCGACAGATTTTTTAAATATCCGGTGTACTGTTTATCACTAATCTGTTTCTCTCTACCCGGAAACAATCTCAGTGTTTTTCCATCACCGAGAGTACAAACAATAGGTCTGTTAGTACTCATATTTTTAATGATGTAGGACATTTTCTTCCTCCTTTACAAGTATCACCTGTTAATAGTAACTCAAAGCAATTACTCCGAACTTTCGGAAGAGTCTGCTTTCAACACTCTATCTGCAACCATGTGAACATTATAACCTACTTCGTCATCTAATTCTACCCATATCACATAAGAAATTACAGAATGGAATAATCTTTTTTGATTTTTAATCAAGTCCGAAGACTTCATACTCTCATTCAGTAACACATTAGAAGACCTTTCAACACCTCCATCATCAATCACTTTCAGATTGAATTGTCGGAAGTGTTTCATAAGCCATGTTCGTGTCATAGTGTTTATATCTTCTTTATATCTCGACCAGAAATCAATCTGGTATGTGAGATTAAAGGGTACTGCTGAATCCTGCACATTGAGTAGATTCTCTTCCTCATTCTTACTCATAATCACTGGGTTAGGGTTATACCTCTTTGCGTCAAACCTGTTAAAGATGTGAGTAATTGTCACACATGGAATCTGCTCTTCCCTTAAATCTTCTTCTGGGTCTCTGACAAACACCATCTTATCTGTTACTGGTTCTACTGTACCCATAGTTGTAAGGTATTTAACTGTATTCAGAATTTCTTCTTTCAGTCCTTTTTCAACTTCTTCAAACCAAACATTAGCCGACATTTCTCACACCTCCTTATGGCTCAACAATCTCTTTAAATAACTCTTCCCAACTTTTCTGTAACAGGTCTTTTACTTCTTCAAAAGTCGGTCTCACCAACGGTCTTGGAGGTAACTTATCAGTACCATACTCAAGCCATATCATAAGCTGACTCATTTTCATTCCACCTTCATGTGACTTCCACGGTGAAGCACCTACAAAGATTGTACTGCCAGTAGCACTTGACTTGATACGTCTAACTTCAAGACCATTCACTAACTGACCTTTTTCAATCATAATAGTGGTATCTCCACCTTTCAGTTCAATCGTGTGTTCTGTCAAAGGTGTCCAACCTAAATCTTGGTTATAGATGTGTCCTTTCATCTTTTCAAGAACCATCTGACCGTCTTCATAGAATCTTGCTTCAAAAGCAGGTTTCAATTTAACCGCCATATTGCGTAAATGAATACCTGCTCTATTCCAATCTCCTGTCATTTGAAGTTTCAGTGACATTCAAACCACCTTCCTCTTCATTGTCATCAGTGACAAAAATGGAAGTAATATCTGACCTATACTCACACTCAAATACAATAGTCAAGAACACATCTTCCACAAAGGTCATAGGCTTTACACTCTTAATCTCATAGTAAGCACCATGAAACTCAATGTAACCTCTTCTAAGATACTCCCAGTCTTTCTCAGTCTGACAAGCAACACCTTTATCTCTTAAAGACTTATAAGGCACTGTGAATTTTGGGAGGTCTTTAAATTCCGCTTCTACAACCTCTTCACTTCTGGCTTTCATATTACTCTGGGTCTTTGCCACAAGTAAGACAGGCTTTTTATACCTTTTGACTTTTGACTCTCCATAAAAACCACCATCTGTATCTGGATTTAACAGATAAAGATTTACTCCATCACTCACACCATCTGTGAACATGATAGAGTAAACTTCATTCAATCCATCTACGAAAGCGTCTTGAATCTCTTTATCCATTAGCACCACCTCCGAAAGAATCAATATTGATTTCCTCTTCGGTCATTACAGGAGGGGTCTGGATTGCGACTTGCTTATATCCAAACAACTGATTTCTCTCAATAGAAAACACTGCCAAATAGTACTCTTTTTCTGGTTGGAGTCCAGTGACTCTTTTGTGTGTATTTCTAAAATTCATTGTGGACATTACAAGTTCCGCACCTTCCAGAACTTTATCTTCTGCTTTTGTTCCCTCCTTGTAAATATCAATAATAGGACTCTCACTCACATACACCAGATATTTACCAAAGTGGTCGTTATTAAAGGAAGACCAACTAAAGGCTACTGAATCAGTGGTAATCTCTCCTACTTTAATTCTCACAATAGGAACAGGACCATGTTCATAATTCCTCAGTGAGTAGTGGTTCTTTGAACGAATTGTGTCATAAGTGGTTACACCTTGAATACCTGTGTTTGGGTCTACTGTTGCTCCTCCACCATTTTCTACCCAGTCTTCATACTCTTCTTGAGCGTTTTCTGCAAGTGCCATATAGTGTTGAAATCTCTGGTTACGTTTCAACTGGTTATTATTATCCGCTGTAAGGTCATACAAAGGTGCGGAAGTAACTGCCAGTTTCAAATACAGTTCTTTCTTTGACACTAAAATCACTGGATAATCAGAACCCGGTGGTAGGTCAGTAAGGTCTTCCATAGATGGATAGACCTTTGACATACCCAGTTTAAGGAACATGGTAAGTTCTTCATCAGTCATAGTCAAGAAAGCCGGGTCATTAACCTCAGCTTCTTCATTCTGTACATTCACTGCACTCCTTAAAAGAGTTATCAGTTCATTGACTGTAAAAATCATAACACTTACCACCTTTCATTTCTTTTACAGTGGTGCTAAAACTCCTGCTCTGTTAAGTGTCTTCTTAACAAACTCCGGCACATTATAGCACTGACCTTCCTTCAAGTCATAGAGTTCGCCACCAATGAAACATCTGTGGTCTCTGTTGGCTCTCACTCTTACATTCTTATGAACCACGGTCTTGTCTTCAACTGCTTTGCTGTCAATTTCAACCTCCGGCTCTTTCTCCTCTTCTGGAACAGACACTTCAACGTCAGTCTCTACCTCAACCTCTTCGGTCTTGTCTTCAACTTCTGTATCAACAGATACTTCCTCAGTTACCTCAGTCTCAACTACAGGAGTCTCCTGTACTTCAACTTCTGGTGTAGTGTCTTTCTTTACTGCTTTCTTTACTGCCATGATATTTTCCTCCTTAATTTAAAATAAATAAGGGAGGGAAGATAACAAGTGTCTTCCTTCCCTTTCTTTCTTAGGCTACAAGCTGAACTTCCATTTCTGCTGTCTTAGCACCAGAGGTGGCTACAATCGTAATTGTACCTGCCTGTGTGGTACTTGCAACAGTTAAAACACCTGCTGTGGTAATGGTTGCACCTGTATGTTCTGCTTTCAAAGCATAAGTCACACTGTTTGTCATTTCATCACCAAACTGTGATACTGCTTTAGCCACATAAGTAGCTGTTGCATTGCCACTTTCGGGAATCTTTACTTCACTCGGACCATCTTTAAAAACTACACCTGTGAACACATCATCAACTAACCCTTCAAGGATTCCTGCAAGTTTCTCTGGTGTCTCATGTGCATAGAAGACTGCCTGTTTAATAGCTTCAAACTTCTTACTCATATTCACACCTCCGGGAATGAATTAAGCTGTTTCGATAACAACACCGTACTCGTTATTCAGAATACCAGTACCCCAGATAGCGTACCATGCAAGAGACTGTTTACGTCCAAAGTCTTCAACACCGTTGTCACGAAGTTCAACAGGGAGAGACCATGCAATACCGTAGTACTCGTCACCGAAAATAACAGCTTGATATACAGGAACTTGGTTTCCATCAGCACCTTTAACAAGGTCTGCGTCATAAGCCGGGTCAGTAGCCGGAGCAACACCGTTCTTCATAAGAGTTGTCTCAATGAAACGAGTGTCATCAATACGACCAATCTCACCGTTAAACAACTGCTCTGGATTTCCGTAGTTAGAAGCGTTAATCCATGCACTGTCATCACGCAGGTCTCTACTCTGGTGAGGGTGAACGAAACAAATCCAGTAAGCACCTTCACGCTTCGGAGCGTTGTTGGTAGCAAGGATTTCAATAGCGTCCTTAATAGTGCTGACCTTCATCTTACTGTTTGCTGTCAGACCGGAACGCTCTGTAACAGCAGTAGTACCATCAGAAGCAAACACAATGTTTGTACCAGACAGTGCTGTGTCACGAAGTTCACAGTCAAGAACCATAGCATAGTCACGACCCAGAAGAGTTGTGGTACTTGCCATAATATCATCAAAACTGGACTCCATCAGAAGTCTACTGTTAGATACAGCGTTACCATGCTCGGTAACAGTAATCTGTTTCATGGAACTGCTGAGTGCCTGTGTAGTCATATCTACCATTTCAGTCAGCTTACCACCAAGTTTCAGATTGGCATAAGTCATCATGGAAATAGTCAGACCTGGTTCTACACCTAACTCAGTCTTTCTTGTTGCGAATTGTGCAAAACGCATAACAGGCAGTGCCTTAAACTCAATCTCTTTGGAATACACCATACGGATTGCGTCTGTAAGTTTCACACCACCATTTTCGTTTGTCGTAGCAGTAGTTACACTACCTGCCGCAAAAGCCTTCATACTGGCTTTTCTAATAAAACTTGCAAAAATGTTGTTTTTTGCCTTGTTCATCACACGATTACCTCCTTGATTTATTTTTAATGTGTGTGGTTGCAGTAAAGGTTCTCCTTTATCTCAATCCCTGTTTTCTACGGAACTCTTTATATTCCGGTGAAGCAGGGTCTAAAGAAGCTAAGTACTCAAGAGAGTATTCATTGTCCTGCTGTGTAGAAGCCGGAGGGTTTGTAGGATTCTTAGGTGTTCTCTTATCTTTCTTAGTAGTAACACCCATCTGCTTTCTAATCTCCTCACTTCTTGCCAGTGCAGACTCAAGACTCTTATCCAGTTCCTCAACAGTGTCACCAAACACTAACTCTGGAACTAAAAGGTCATCTTTGTGTTCTGCCAGAATTTGAGTCTTATGAGTTTTAACCTCATACTCTTTCTCAAGTTCTGCCCGGACTTCTTTCTCTACCTCTTCTCTGTCCACAGGCTTCTGACCTTCATACTCTTTTACTTTCTTCTCAAGGTCTTCTTTGTCCTTAGTGAGAGTACTAACCTCTCCTTTGAGAATTTTAATCTCTTCACTGTCACCCTGTCCGGCTGTCTCCAACTTCTTCTGTGCTTCTTTCAACTGCTTCTCTAAATCGGCAATTTTCAAAAGGTCAGTGTTGTGCTGTTCCGTCATGGTGTTTACCTGTGTTTGAAGTTTCTCAATCTTCTTGTACTGTTTGTCCTTCTCTTCTTTTCTCGCTTTCGCAATCAAATCCTCATAGTTGATAGTAGGCTTTGTTACTGTAGGGTCATTACCCTCACTACCTTCATCACCCGGTTTCTCTTCTGCAAATGCTTTAAGAGTCAGACCGTTAAAAAGTTTTCCCACGATTGCTTCTGTACTCATAGGTCCTGCGATAATACCACGTTTCTTAGTCATAAGTGTACCTCCATACTTTTTGATTTTCTTTATATTAACACATAAAAATCTGCAAGTCCAGTAGTCTCACAGATTATTTTATGTGTTTTGCACTTCTATTGTACAGTTCCTCCACCATTTTGTCCAGTAATTTCTGTACGAACTTGTTCAATAGGTGTCTGTCCGTTAATCATACCACTGTTAATTTGAGGTGCTTGACCTTGCATTTGATTCTGATACCACATCTGCTGTAACATAGGGTTAAAGAGTTCTGGGTGTTCCTCTCTTTCCTTATCAATCTCTGCAAGTTTCTGGTTAATGTCTTCTTTGCCGATTCTTTCCATAGCACCATGTCTACACTCAAGACCCAGTTTCATTTCTGCTTCAAGTTTCTGTAACTCAAGAAGTTCGTCCTTTGGAAGAGTGTCTGGAAGAGTAACCTCATTGTACAAAAAGTCTTTCTTACTAATGTTATCCGGCTTCTCAATCAGTCCTTCTAACAGTGCAATATGAAGAATCATCTTGTTCACCGTCTCAAGACTGGTCTTTGTACACTGTCTCTTTACCCTCGTTTTTTCAATCAGTGGCAGGTTCATGTACTGTAAAGCAACACCACTTGTATTACTGATAGCATTAGCACCACCTAAAACTGTCTCTGGAACACCACCAATCTCACACATAGCTGTCTTTAAAGACTCTGTATAATTAGTACTTGCTCCTAAATCTCCCTGTAACTCAAGGTTTGCTACTTTAGCGTCTTTTGGAAGACCTCCCCACACTTTGTTAGCACCTTTCTCAAGATTACCAATCTTTGCTCCAAACACACAGGTAATAGGTGCTGAATGATAATCAATGATTTCAGAAATATCACTCCTCTTAGTGTTCAACTCCACGTTCAAAGGAATAATGTCTTCAAGGTCTCCCATACCATAAGTTCTTCCGGCAATCGGGAAGTTCTTAATCTGGACAAAAGGAATAATACCATAAGGGTTATCCATTCTGTCAATCTCTTCTTTATCTTCATACACGATAATTTCATCTTTTGTCCACAACTCTTTATAAATCACAGTGGTAAGGCTTGACCTTCTAAAGAGAATACCAGTGTTTACTCTCTTCTCAATCGGGTACATGATAAGAACAGAATCCAATCTATCCCTGTCATGTGGATTGAAAGTCGGGAAGACATACTGTGTAGGAAGTACCGTAAGTCTAATCTTTCCATCTGGATATTCCTCAAATGGGTCATCTAAATCTTCTGGTGACTCAAAGGACACTTTCACCCACGCTTCACCTGTGATACTCTTAGTCTGACCGATTTCAACACATAGTTCGTCTCTCTTGTTAGAATCCCACACTGCATTTAAGAAGTCATTGACTGTTTTCTCAACAATCTTCTCCGGCTTATTCTCAAGTTCTTCTGGGTCAATAACACCATCACCATTCTGGTCTCTGACAGTGGTATCAATCTTAGTGTCTCCCACTGTAACACCTTTTCCATCAAGTGCCATAGGTGTCTTAATAGAGAATCCCTTACCAAACTCAAAGGACACAAACTTATTAACAAAGGGTCTACAGTAGTTAAAAGTCACCTGTGGACTATCAAGGTCATCAATACCTTCCCAGTGATAACCCTCATAGAAGTTCCATGCTTCTTTAATCTTTTCAAGTCTCAACACTTCAAGGTTTGTAAGGTCTCCTTCACTTACAAGACCACCAATGTTAAGACTCTCTTCCAATCCTGCGTTGTATCTGTGTTTAAAAGTGTTCATCATTTACCTCCTTCTTTTTCCTGTGAATCTGTTTCTGCCCCTCTGCTGTTTAGCATACTGTGTGAGTGGCTTGTTACCAAATAACTTGCTTCTGTCTTTTGTCTCAGTATCATCTTTTATACCCGGCTCTCTTGCTCCCCACAGTGCTAAAGCCCATGAGTCGGGGTAATCATCATGTGCCCCTCTTTCGTCTGGGTGGCTTACTACAAGATTACTACCACTGTAACCTTTCTGCAAGTCTGTAATCTGCTGAATGAATTTCTGATGTTCCTTTGTCTTCTGTGTCTCTTTACTGTTAGGGTATTTCGCTCTGCCAGTGTTTATCTCTTTATCCAGATTCTTATAAAGTTCTGACTTACTCTTAGTACTAAAGACAAACAACTCAACCTCATAATTTACATTGGCTCTAATTCTCTGCCCCAGACTTGATTCTCTGGTAGCGTCTACCACTAACTTAGCAATTCGGAAGTTTTTCAGATAGTCCATAATGATTGCATACTGTTCTTCATAGTCTTTTGCTATCTCTGGGTTAATCTCTAACCAGTCTTTAATGTATGAATTATAGGCTAAATACACTTCCTCTTCTTGTGTTTCTTCATTGTAGGCAGACTCCATTAAAACAGGATTCTCCCAGTCAACTTCTACTATAGTGATGATAGTACTATCTGCGTCTTTACTCTTTTTGTCACTACCTCCACCAACATCAATACCTCCAACATGATTTGCTTGGAGGTCTCTGCTTACTCGGTCAAGGAAACTGTCACCACAGTTTGTTTCAAATTCATCTATATCAACAAACATACCTCTTGAGATTATCCACTCAAGATTATAGGACATACGGAACTCGTCACTATTTTCTCCCAGACTTCGTTTCTCTCTATCCACATATTTAGCGTATCTCGGATTGTACTTCTGTACTACCTTGTAGTTATACTCAAAGTGATTTCTAACCTTGATACGCTTATTCTCATAGTCTTTTTTATTTCTCTGTATTGCTTCATAAAAATCACCCTTAAAAGTGGTTGCTGTACCAATCTTACAGATAGTAGCATTGTAAGCCGCACCCATAGGGTGAATAGATTTTCTGATTTTGTAATTACTAATATCCTGTGCTTCTTCACAAATAATGAACTTAAAGGACTCACCCTCAATGTTACTACCATCACTGGCAGAAATAGCAGTTACAAAAGAACCGTTACTCAAGGCTACTGTCTGACCGTTAGAAGTTGTAAACTCTAACCTAAAGTCTGGGTCTTCCAGAATAGCCATACTCTCTTTACACTGGATTCTTGACTTCATTCTTCGGTAAGTAATCTGTGCCTGTCTCTGACTTGGAGCAAAAATTCCTACCCAGAAACCATCTTTAAACATAGACAGTCTTGGGTCATCTGCAAACATAGGCATATTCGCCAACTGTGGCAGAATAATCATAAGACCACCTACAGTAATAGCAATCGTCTCTGTCTTACCACTCTGACGAGCGAACAGTGCGGTAATCTCTGCACCATCATTTTCAAGTACTGACCTTATGATACGTTTTGAAAACTGAGTTTGGTATTTATACATTACCCTTCCAGAATATGCTTCACAGAAGTTATAGATTCTGTCTACCAACTCTGTAGTGCTTATTCTTCCTGCATGGACTGTCTCTACAAAAAACTCATAAAACCAGTCCGTGAAAAATGCTAAAATCAGTCTCACATTAAATAACACGATTTTTACAATCCTATTCACTTTCTCACCTCAATCTCTATATAAAAATAAAAGGGTAAAGACTTTTCAATCTTTACCCATTATAGCTTATTTGTTTTCAGTTGTCCATAAGGATATTATCTCTTATATCCTCTTGTGTATCGTGGTGTAGTGTTCTTTCTTCTGTACTCACTCAACACTTTATTGTCCTGCTTCTTACATATCTCAACTACTCTCCGGCACGTTTTAACATCAAACATACCAATGTGGCACTCTTCTTGAGGAATATGTAGCATAGCAGACAGCCAGATATAGGCTTCTTTTCGTGTCATCAAACCGGATTTCCAAAGAGTATCAAAAGCGTCATGTGCTTTGTGTTTCTCTCTTCTTAAAACACTATCTGCTAATCTTCCCAGAGGAATATCTGTTCCGGGGTGACACCCTACATAAGAATCACACTGAGGAAAGTTACTACACACCCACATCTTACCGTAATTCTTATTGTTATGATACACATAATGAGAATCCCTTAAAACTACTTTCGCTCCACAATAAGGACACTTCTTAGTAAATCCATAAGCTGATTTATTTGGTCTGTCTTTCTTACTCATTACACTCCTCCTGCTTAAATAACATGGTCTCTCCATGTACAATCTAATGCAGACTTGTCTGGTCTCATTCTAAAGAAACGAGGGTGTCTCATTTTACCTGTGTCCTTAAACAACTCATTTGCTTTAATCTCTACTACTTCACCTTCAAAGGTATATTTCTCCCAATCTTTGCTCTCAATTATGTGTTTGTTATTAGACTCTTCTCCCGGCAAAATCTTAACTACTTCACCAGTCTTCTTGTTTATCCATGAGAATGAGAAAGTGTTTCTCATATCATCATTGAAACCAGAACAGTCTCCTACTTCTACAACTTGACACTCTTCTCCCTCAAGTGTCATAGTCTGGATATTAAATTTCTTGCTCTTCGGAAGTTTCTCAATTTCCTCTTGAGTGATTACAACACCATAACGAATATTACCTATCATGTTGTAATAGTGGAATCTGGTTACTGGAATAAGACCTTGACTTAAAAGGCTCTTTGCAGAGGTGTTACTCATAACCTCTAACTTCTGTCTTCTGTCTTCTTTATCAATCCAGTAACTCCATCTGTCATGTGGGAACTTACCCTCATACTGGTCGGTAGGTTCTGTAAATCCCATGATGACACACTCTCTTGTTAAGAACTTCTTGACTTTAGAGTACTCCCAACCTCTTTTATGATAGTATTTACCATTCTTGGATTTTAAAATAACTCCCTCTCCACCAGTGGCTACAATCAACTCATAGTAACCTCTTGGAGTCATATACCCCGGCTCACTATGCAAGCACTGATACAGATTAGGGTACACCTCTTTTTTCTCTTCAAGTTCATCAAAAAATTGGTCTTCCTCAAACTCTGTAATTCTACTCATTAACATACCATGAGCATATACTTTATCACCTGTTACTGGGTCAGTGATATACTCTCCACAAACATAAAAGGGAACAAACTCTACATACTTACTGCCAGTCTCTTCTACTGCTTGCTTTAAATACCGCTTTCTCTTTATCAAAGACATTTTTCTAAGGTCGATACCTTTATACTTGATAATATCAAAAGCATGGAGAGAGATAAACCCTTTCTCAAGCTGTCTGTCTACAGCTTTATCCCACAGACAATTCAATGTGCTTGATACTTCTTTAAAAGGCTGATTGTTAATGAACATTTCGCCATCAAGAACAGTACCATCAAGTTCGGGAACATCAATATCCCTTATGTGCGGAACACTGTCTGTATTCTCTGCATAGAACCCACTCTTCTTACTTATTCTTCTGCTGAATACTCTGGAATACCCTACTTCCGGTCCGTCAACACTTGGCTGACTAAAGTACTGATTGATTCCTCTCGTTCCATCAAATTTCTCTTCAATGATATTCTCTGTATTAGAAAACTGTTCGTCCTGCTCTTCCTCTGTCTCAAGTTCTTTTGCTGTCATTGGTTCATAACCTCTGACACCTGCAAACTCAAATGCTTCTGGACTGTTCCACATTTCTAAAGGGAACATAGGAAGAAGTTCTTCACTCTCACCGTCTTCATTCACTGCATACAGTCTATTGTCAGAACCTCTATGAAGTGTTGGAAACATTTCCTGCTTCATTGACTATACCTCACTTTCTTTTTCTATATCTCTATTATATCACATAACAAAGATACTATAAAATCACTCCTGTATATAGTCCGGGGTTTCTTCAATCTCACTGTCTCTTAACTCTCTTAACTTATAGGCTCTGAGTTCCGTCTTCATTTCTCCATGTTCTTTAATAATCTGAATCAGCTTTGCAAAGACTCTTCTCTTCTGTTGATTACCTGTAGAAGCAATCTGCTGAATACAATAATTCTCCAACTGTTCAGAAGTAAGTGAAGCCGGAGGATTCGGCTCTTTCTCTTCTACCTCTGGAATATCAGCTTCTTTTAAAATATCACTCTGCTTTCTCCCACCTCTAAAGGTGCAATCAACTACTGTGTGTTTTCCCGGAATGTGTGGCATACTACTTTTCCTCCTTTACTACAATCAACTCATTTAACAGTTCTTTAAGGTTTCCCTGTGTGTTCATGCTTTCTATAGGCACAAGTCTATTCCCCGGCAATAACAACTCTCTGAGAGTCTCTACCTTATCGTCATTTACTACAACATAACTATAAATAACAGGGTCACATATTCCGGGGTCTGGGTTATACAAACCAATCGGAATAAACTGTGAGTTAAACATCAACCTCTGACTCTCATGGTTTGTACAGTCAACTAACTTTGCTACCGCAAGACTGGACATATAAGTTACAAGGTCATATCCCTTATGTGGTAAGACTTGACCTAAATTCAAAGACACATAGTTTCTGCTACCATGTTCTGTTTCATGCTCTACTACTAAATTAGTGTAGGCAGTTCGTACCGCTGTAACAAAGCACACAGGAACACACTCTTCCGCATAGGCTTCTTCTCTGGTGTTAAAGTACTTTAAATCATCAAGCACTCTATCCAACTCAATGTTTTTCTGTACTTTAAGATTTTGTTTCAGCAAGTCCTTTTTTAAACACGCTATCATATTGATACCTCCTTTATATAAAAATAGGGAACAGATTTCTCTGCTCCCTAATCTTAACACATCTACCTGCAAGGTTCAACTTATTCAGCTTCGTACTCTTCTCCGCAAATCTCACAGATGAACTTTTTGGACTTCTTCTCATACTTGAGTTTGCGTCCACAGCAGAAGTTATCATCACCAATCTCATAAGGGTCTTCCGGGTCATGCTCTTCTCCCTCGTCATCAATGAAACGCTTTCTGATTTCGCAGTACATAGCAACCAAGTCTTCAAAGTCATAGTCATCACCCAGAGACTCAATTTCGTCCTCAGAAGCAAAGGTCTCAACAAAGGTCTGAATATCCTCTTCTGTCAGAGATTCATTCTCAACACCCTCAAGGATTTCCTCCATCATGGTCTTAACTGCTTCTGCTCTTTCCTCAGTCATATTGTCGGGATTGTTTACTCCCTCCGGGTCATACTCTGGGAAGTAAGACTCAGCATTAAAGGCTTCGCCATCTTCTGCGTCCTCTGTCTCTGCTTCAACCTCTTCGGCTGTCTCTTCCTCTTCATCATCTTCAAGCTGAACAATACCGTCTGCGATTGCTTTCGCTAAAACTTTGACAACATCAGACTTCTTGCCCTTCGCTTCAATGTCAAACTCTGCAAGGTACTCAATGATTTCCTTTGCAGACATATCTTCGGTAGCGTCTGTAGCCATCTGAATGTACTGCTCGTCTACTTCCTCTTCCTCCGGCTCTTCGGTCTTTGCAGACTTTTTCAGACCGCCTTTCTTCTTGTTGATGGAAACAACTTTGCCATCATCTTTTGCAGGTGCTTCATCTGTCTCTTCCGGCTCTTCGCCATTCTCAACTGTGGCAGTAACAGTTACCTGTAACATTCTCTCAACAATCTCGTCTCTTGTACCCTTGCAGGAAACACCAACACTTGCACCCAGTTTCTTGAGTTCATTAAACTTCATGCTCATAAGCTGTTCTCTTGAGAACTTACCCTCAACTGTTGCTTCTGTCTCTTCCGGCTCATTCATAGCAGGCTGTTCTTTCTGTACTGCCTGTCTGCGTGTTGCAGACTTAGACTCCACTGCATTTCTCTTCTCTGCTCCACCTGCAAGTTCGTCTCTCAGAATAGTAGCACCTTCAATAATTGCGTTAAGTCCTTCGATAATTCTCTCGTTCTTCATGTGATTTTTACCTCCATAAATTCTTTAATATGTTTTATTTTTGAGCGTTTCTCTTGCTCTGTAAACACAGTATATCACTGGTGTTAGTGAGTGTCAAACACCTTTGGTTTAAGGTCTCCAACACGTTTCTTTAAATACGTTACTTTCTCCTCAATCTTTAGCATTTCAGAGAACAGTCCTTTCACTGCTTCGCCCTTTTCATCAAAAGGGATAGTGTCAGAACCTAAAACTGCTTCGTGTCTTGCTTGTAATTCTTCATAAGTACCTGTCAGTGTTAAAATAAGGTTATTCAGAACACCGACATTTTCATTAGAAACTTCTTTGATAAAGTCTTCCATAGGACTATCAATAAGAACTCCCAAACTGCTTTTTGACTTCAATGGTATCACCTCCTCAATCTTGTAATTTCAGATTTAAGTGTATCATTGTCAGCACAAAAACACAACTCACCATAATCTTAACTGGAAGATAGACCTCACAGAAGAATTGATAATACACTACACACACAAGACCTGCAATCATGCAGAAAAATGTAGCAAGCATAGTAATCTTCCGTATAGTGTTCAACAAGTTCACCCAGAAAGGTATAAACTTGTCAACAACAAACAGTTCTACTCTCCTAAAGAAGTACTTCATACTGCAATCACCTCCTTCATAGATAATAACCCCATATCTACTGCTCGGTTCGTATATCTCTCTAAAAGAGTATAAAATTGAGGGTCGTGCATAACACCCTTTCTCCGAACATAGTTAGGATTTGTGTATTGGAGGTGGTGACACACCTCATGTATTGTATGATAAAGCACCGTTGAATAAGAAAACATAATCTTCATCTTTTTATATTTATAAGGATAAATTCTCACCTCTGCGATTTTACCCTCATACTCTGGAAAATATCTGCCATAGAACGATTTGCTGTAAGGTCTAATCACAATATCAAATTCTTCCACTGGCAGTTTTAGCTTTTGCAGGTCAGTGAATAACCTGTGTTGTAACTCTTCCTCACTAAGCATATTAAACAACCTCCTTACTTTGCAAGAAAGAGTATAACACAGGTATTCTCTGCTGTCCAACTTATGCAACTAAAAGTCCTCCGGCAATTTTCTCAAGTTCGAGTCTTCTCTCAAGAGTGAAGTCCTGTGCAACTTCTGTGATACTATTGATAAGACCCCAACGATTGTCTTCGTACTTAGTCTTCATCAAATCAATGACCTTACCTGCACTGTTCTGTGAAAGATTCGTTTTCTGTCTGATATAAGAGATAAACTCGTTAATATCGTCCTCATACTCACTCAAGGCACTCCAATGATTTTCTTTATGTTTCGCTCTCTGCACCCACTCAACAGCATTATCAATCAACAGGTCAATATTCTGTAAGGAAGAAGTGAGACCACTGTGAAACTCTTCTGCTGTGATACCAACGTGTTTCTGCTCAAACAATGTTCCTCCTGCTCTTGCTATAACAAGTCCATTGGTACACACTTGCTTATAGATACCAAACTTCACAGTCAAGATATTTCTACCAACATCACTACTGTCTAAAAACAGTCCGGCAAATAAATCTTCGCCATCAATCGGCAACATTTCTTTACCAACAAGTCTGATGTGAAGTCTTTCTTCATTAAGGAATGAACCCTTAATCTTAAACTTGTTTAAATCAACAGCGTCCTGCACCGCTTCAAGAATTTTTGGTGTATCACATACTGAATATCTGGGAGTGAGAACACCTCTAATTCTTCCATCATATTCACGAATGAATAAGTCTTTCTTAAAATCACTCAGCCATGAGTTCAAGTTATCTTGTGCAAGTTCAATTCTTCCAGAACCAATGCACTTCTTCATGTAGTCATGTGGAACACCCACTTTACTACACAACTGACCCATAGCGTGTCTGGAAATGGAAAGATTTCTGATTTCTCCTTCTTTCGTCATGTAGGTAATACCTGCAAAGTTATTCAATCTTAGAGTTTCATCAGTAACCTTGTCTATCGTAAAGTCCTCACACAAACTCTGAATGTTATAAGACTTATCCAGTAACATCTTAAAGGACACTTCCCCCAAGTCAAGTAACTCTCTGTTGTCTTCTTCATTAACTACCTCTGGTGTCACAACCTGTGGTGGCTTCTTCATCAATCTCATTGTAATTCTCCTTTCTTAGTGGCTATCAGCTTGTACTCTTATTATAAGATAAAACAGAAGAGAGGTCAAAACACCACTTGCTTCAACCTCTCTTACTTTTACATAGATTCTTTCAGTAATATTCTCTTAAATACCTGCATTACTCTTCCCGGCAGAGACTTACTCTTTGCATACTTCACCGCTTCTTCTCTTTCATCAAACTGTACCCAGTTCTGCAAATAGTCTCCATGCACTTCGTCATGTACAGGAACACCACATATATAGTCTCTCAAGAAAACAGTACTTTCAGCACCCTCTAAATCAAAGTCTCTGATAGGACTATCCTCTCTGGAAAGCAATTCCCTAAACAACTGCTCTGTAGACACACTTCCTAATTGGAAATTGAGGTCTTTCACACGCTCAAAACGACAACTCTGACCTGTGATGTTATCCTCTCTGTCTTTAATAGGCTCTCCTACTGGAAACAAAACACCTGCGTCATCTTTCTCATAGTCACTATTTTCAGCAAGAAAATCCCACATAGGTCTTGAATACTGACCTAACTCTGGTCTGCACACATTAAAGTATGTCACTCTGTAAGAGTAGTCCTCACTGGCTTTTGTGATACCAGTAACATAAAAATAATCTCCTTTAAAGTGTCTGTACAAACCAATTCTTACACTCGGCTCATTCATTGTTTATCTCCTTTCATTCATAAGCAAACACTGTTCCTTGTACAACTTCATGTGTATTAAGAGTGTTCACCCAGTTTTCTTCAACACTGGCACTGTAGAAGTACAACACATATTCCGGCAAATCAGTTCCATGACAAATAACGTGATACACATTCGCTAAAGTCTCCGGCTGTACTTCTCTATCATCAATCATTCCATTATAGGCTACACTAAACTGAGGAACATTACCACTCTTCTGATAAATTACTTCCTCAACAGTGTTAGGAAATTTACTGCTATGTAGTCTATTTAAAATAACTTGACAAACCCATTGTTGACTCTTTTCATGCCCCTCATAATAACCTGCTTCGGCTTCAACAACTTGTGATAAGAGATACACCTCTGCTTCTGTGAAATAATAGTCTGCAATCTCTACTTCCTTTAATTCGGAATTTTCTTTTAACAACTCTCCATAATCAGATTGTAGGTCTTCATAACTACTCTTCCACTTACTAACTATCTCCTCATTATCACTTCTCTGCTTGTCTACTAATGCAGTAAGTTCGTCATTGACTTCTACCAAATCCATAAACTGATGATTAGAAATCACAAACACTGCTACAAAAGCCACAAGCATGAAAAGGATAACACCTTGATAGACACGTTCCTTTTTCATTTCATTATTACCTCCTAAAATTAAAATAGCTTGCATGATTTCTCACACAAGCTATTCTATCACTTATTTTCTTGTAGGTAAAGTTTCCACAATGGAGTCAATAACCTTTCTCACATCACTCGCACCTGTACCAATAGAACTGTACACATTGATAACATCAATGACTCTTTCAGAAAAACCAGTGATAAGATTCTTCCTGTAGTCATCAGTGTTTGCAATAGCAAAGCTGTTACCTAAGAGGTTATCAATATAAAGTTTCTTAATAACCTTATTGTTAAAGAGTTTATTCAACTCACTGTCACAGCTATAGGACTCTCTGCCCCAACCATACCCGTCTCTCAGTCTGAAAGTACTTCCACTGGAACTGTAGCAGTCATTATCCGACAAAACAATCAGATTGTCATACTTTGTCCTCTGGCTGTTCAAGTGATGAAGTGCAACATCAAGATAAGTTCCACCTCCAACATTATGTCTCTGAATCTCATTCATAATGTCCATGACTGTAGACTTCTTAGAGATATTAGTCACCTGCCTACACTCATTCGCAAACACATATACGTCTGCAATACCTTTCTTAAAGCAGATAGCACCTAACATACAAGCTACAATGTCTGCTGTCACATTAGAAGCACCAGAAACAGGGTGACTCATACTTCCACTTCTGTCAATGAGGATAGCACTGTAACCCTCAATATCCTGCAAGTTATCAATAGACAGGTCAAGTGCTTCTACTAAAGCGTCCAAGACTCTTCTCTTTCCGGCAGAATTACTCAGATTGGAAACCTCCATATATGCACTGTAAAAGCGGAAAGGTAACAGTCTGGACTTCTCAACCTCTTTCTTGTTAGTGAGTTTAGCCACAATGCTGTCAACAGCTTCTTTATCCTCAAACATTCCTGCTTTATCAAGTGCAACAAGGTTTTTAACAATAGCCATGACTGTAGAGGTATCAATGGACTTCTTAACATCAGCCTTTGTAGACTTACTGTTCTTATTGTTGGACTTTGCAAGTTCACTCTGCACCTGCTTTACTTCTTCACTTCCACCAAAAACAACAGTACCCTCAATAATCTGCTTAAAGAAGTCTCTTCCTACTCTGGACTTAGACGGATTCGGTCTCAACAGCTTCACACAGTCAGCCATAGACACCTCTCTGTTATCTCCCAGTGCTTTAGACAACTGGTACTCATTAAAGGACTCCAACTTATGCTGTAAAGCCTTTCTCAACTGCATAGGAAGTGGCTGATTTCTGTGAGAGGTCTTATTCTTGCCCCGACCTTTTGTAACAACATCAAACCCAAACACATTCATCTGCATAGCCATAACATCAGTAATGTCTTTACCCCTGCGGATAATGTAATCACTGTAGGTCTGCAACTTGTTCTTACCAGTCTCTTCATCAAGGAAGTTCTCACCCTTGAATCTGTCATCATTAAAACAAGCTGTGAGTACTGCCAAAGGATACTGAATCATTGTTATACTCTCTACCAATTCTGGCTACTTTAAGAGCATACTCAATATCTTCCTCCGGGATTTCTGCAATCAGCTTTTGAATTTCTTTAAAATCACTCTCAGCAGTCTTCCCTTTCTCGTAGAAAGACTTCTCACCGAAAAAGCTACCCAGTACTTTACTGAATAAAGTCTCAAGAGTATTCAGCTTATGTACCACACTTCCCTCATGGTTCACTGTCTTTCTGGTGTCTGGTTTCATGTTCACACTACCACGTTTGTTGTTCATTGTTGCCATAATAAATTCCTCCATTCTTTCATGTGTTTATATAAGAAAAGACCTCACATTCGGGAAGATGTGAGGTCTTTACTTAACTTATTCAAATGTAGCAGGAAGAAAATCGCCATTGTATGAAATCGTTATGCTTCATTAAAAGTGAAGTGCCCTACCATTTAGGCGATTTGTCAAATTTGGGTGACAAAGTAGGAATCGAACCTACAATTATGATGTAAACAATAACTACACAATCCTGCTACAATTAGTTCTTCGTTAAATTTAGGAGCAAAGCCATTTAGCTGTAAACCTTTTATAAGGAAGTTTTCAAGACTTCTGCGTTTTCCAATTTCGCCAAATTCCCAATGCGGAAATTATCGGAGTCGAACCGATATTTATGATGTAAGCTAAATGTACACAACCCAAATATTATATTCTTGTCATAAGTGGAGTAAAACGATAAAGTCTTTTTGTTTTCATAGTGGGATTTGAACCCACGTTAATTCCGTTACAGGGAATTGTCTTAACCACTTGACAATATGATGTAAACTTTATCTGCACAACCACTTAATTTACTTTTCATCAATAAGGAAGAAAAACGTAAAAGACTTCTTTTTCACATTGTCGGAATCGAACCAACTACACTTATTTCCCAAAAATAATGCTCTACCTATTGAGCTAAACATGATGTAATCTTTTACTACACATTCCTTATTCTCTTTAACACTGCTTTCAGCGTGTTTACACTATATCACACTTTCTAAAAGCTGTCAAACTGCCCTTATTGGACTCGAACCAATGAATACAGGAGTCAAAGTCCTGTGCCTTACCGCTTGGCGAAAGGGCAATAATAAAAGCTAAGAGTGGGAGTCGAACCCACAACCTACTGATTACAAATCAGTCGCACTACCATTGTGCTATCTCAGCATAAAGCTGACATTTTCTCACGCATTTACCTTCCGTCAATGGTACTTCTTAGTTTCCACTGGCGGTTAGTCGAGTGGAGGGGCTGTCAGCACACCTACTTGGCTTATCTCTAACACATGAAAGTGAGAGTGTTTTCTCCGGCACATTACTACCAGAGAAGTCGGTGAGGTAGGAGTCGAACCTACGTTGTTTCTAATGTGGGTGATTTACAGTCACTTGTCTTCGCCATCTGGACACACTCACCGAAAACCGGAATGACACGATTTGAACGTGCGACTTCTTGTTCCCAAAACAAGCGTTCTACCAAACTGAACTACATTCCGTTAAAGTCACTATGATAGGAAAGTCCGGCTGTTATACTTCGTTCACACTCCATTGGATAGCTTAGAGTGATTTCGGCAACTATCTCCTCACAGGTTAATCAGTACCTATCCGTACAAGCTATCTGCACCTTTCCCTTTTCACACTATGAGTTCGTGACTATCAGCGTTTTTATTATGAGTCCTCCGTACTTAAACTGGAATACCTCACTTAGTCGGCTGACAAGACTAAACTGGCTAAACAGGACTTGAACCTGTGACTTTCTGATTAACAGTCAGACGTT
>ERZ779866.549-NODE-549-length-41711-cov-4.328620_pt1 | contig 41711 bp, 40 predicted proteins | sample MGYA00511248_ERZ779866 | MGnify/ENA primary metagenome ERZ779866 (study PRJEB29588, sample SAMEA2155758) | human gut metagenome | biome: human gut; feature: human-associated habitat; material: faeces | place: Denmark | collected 2008/2010 ... | reverse complement strand
GAAGTGTTACTTTAAGGTTGGGTACTAAGAGCTAGTTTCTGAAAAGTTTAGGTTGTATGTTCGTAAGCGTTACGGCAAACTCCGGTTCTTAATGCGTTGGTGTTCAAAAGGTGTTCGTCGTGACTGCTATTTGCCAAGAAACCTCACGCTGTTAGAAGCGTGAAAAATGGCTGTTCAGTATCGATTAAAAATTGATAGTGGGATTGATCCGCGGATTGAGAAAAAGGAAAGAGAAGTTCAATCCTTAACGAAAGTTCAGGCGCTTGATAAGCAAATTGAATGTCTCAAAAAGTCCTTTCGTAGCGTCGCCATGGAATGGTTGGAATATCAGCGAGAAATCGGTGTCTGGAAAAATAATGAAAACGGGGAACATTCAGCATATCTGCGTCTAAGGAAATACGCATTCCCACGCTTGGAGAAAAAGGCGACCCATGAAATAACGGTTCAAGATATCGCCGAAGTATTAACTCCTATATGGGACCATAAGGCAAGCGGAGACAAGTTGTACTACTTGCTACGAAGAATTTTTGCCTATTCAATCGTTCATGGTTATTACCAAGGGGAAAATCCAGTTGATAAAAACGGCATTCTTGGAGTGCTTTTACAACCCTTGACTATCCAAAGGACAGATGGAGAAAATCGAGCTGCTCTTCCTTATGAGCGAATCCCAGAATTTATGGTTTCGCTCATTGAAAACAGATCGGCGGGTGCTCTGGCTGTGGCATTTAGTATTCTGACAGCGACGAGATTTAAGGCAGTAAGGTTGGCAGAATGGGCAGAGTTTAACTTAAACACTCCGATTCCCAGTTGGGAGATACCGATTGAGCATGACAAAAATAAGGGTAAGGGTCTACGAACAATCTTATTGAGCCCGCAAGCAATTCATATTCTCGAAATGATGAGGGAGACTCGCCAGCATGAGAGAATAATATTCCCAAGTTTGAGGGGAACGAGTCTGAGTGATTCTGCACCTTCACGAATGATCCACTACATGAATGAACAACGTGTTTTAAAAGGATTAAGTCCATGGACAGATCCAAATATGCAGGATGATAAAGGGGCTCCAATGACTATAACTCAACATGGAACAGCCAGATCTAGTTTCCGAACTTACTTTTCGTCAGAGGCAAATCGAAAGAAGTTTGATCAGGAAGAGGTCGAGTTATGTTTGTTGCATAAAGTTAAGCCCCTCAATGGTGCTTATGATCGATCGTTATTAGTGAAGGCTCGATATGAAATCATGCTTGAATGGGGAAGATACTGTTTTTCCCTTTACACTAAAAATACGATTTGATAATCTACAAATCAAGGTTATGTTTTGGGCGTCAGGTGTTGTATGTTCCGAAAATATACTTTGGCTTTACTGCTATTGATAGCACTTCCGTGTTGGGCTGCTGACTGGGTGCATTATGTGGACTCGGCGGATCAAAAGTTCAGAATGTTCGTTGATAAAAGCTCTATTGTGGAAACGGGAGATATAGCTTCTTTCTGGAATTTAACAGTCAACGTAGATCGAAGTTTGCCTTACGATTCGGAGTTAACAGATACCGAGGTTAACTGTGAACGAAAAACCATGCGCGAAAGGCAAAGACTGTTCTATCTCAAAGGGAAACTTGTTTATGCTTCCGATAGAGTTTCGGAATGGAAAAGAGCGGTTCCCAATACTATCGGTGAGGCAACAATACAAAGCGTTTGTGATGTCTTTTATTACCCGAGTAACGTTACCTACACTACAAATAATTTGAAAAACTTCGTCCAAAGCCAACAAAAGGAAATGAGGAAGAATCCATAGTCTGAATACGCAATCGCCGTGGTGCCAAGGGGTTCTATGAAGCGCTAGGTCATTGGATTTCCGACGGGACTACGTCAAGGAGGTTCAGGCGCCGCTCCCTCACCTTGTGAATACAAAATCATTGAGCAGCCTGTTTCGTGGCTGTAAAAGCCTCCGTAGTGTCCCAAAAGACCTATTCGTCAATAATCCTCATGTCACCGATTTCACTGATACGTTCAATGGTTGCTCAGCGCTGACGATAGACGTGGATTTGAACCCTAGCGGCTCGATTAAGCTGGACGGTTTCGCCAGCGGCTGCAAGACGCAGGCGACACTTCACTCTCGCTCACCGTCTAGGGTGCAGGGTTACGTGGATCGTGCGAAGGACGCCAACGTCGCAATTCGATAATCTACGAAGGCGATCTCCATCTTCGAGGGCGGTTGTTCTAGTCAGACATTCGACCCTAACAAATCCACTCGCTCCGTCTCGTTTTCGCCACCCATTGAGCTATCGTTTTCCCCTAAAAATTCTTAAAATTTTCCGGGCGGCACAAGGGTGTCAACGGGCACCATCAATGATCCGTATGGTTTTAAGACTGTGCGGATTTTTTTTGATATTTTTTCAATAATCCGAATTTCTAAGGAAATCCATTATGCAATGCCGTGAACTGCAGCCTCAGGAAAGATCCGAAAAGTTGGTGAGGGAATTGGTTGAAGTATGGGAGGGATCTGTTAGAGCAACTCACTTGTTTTTTGCAGCCTTCAGACATTGAGAATATTAAACAATATGTGCCGATGGCTTTAAAAGAAGTTCCTCGATTAATGGTCGCTTTTGGTGAAAACGAGGCTCCCTTGGGTTTTATCGGTCTGAGCGAACACAAGATAGAAATGCTTTTTATCTCTTCAGACTGCCGCGGAAAAGGGATCGGCAAGCAGTTGCTTTTACAAGCTGATGCGCGCTGGCAAATCAATGAAGTGGTTGTCAATGAGCAAAATCCTCAGGCCAAAGGATTTTATGAACACATGGGATTCAGTGTCTATGCACGTTCGGAAACCGACGAACAAGGCGGACCTTTCCCAATCCTGTTTATGAAAAAATAAACGAGAGGCGACCGCTCATTTGAAATTCGTCAATTTGATTCAGGGATTTCATGGATCGAGAATTTCTTTCACCTCGAATACACTTACGCCTGTACTGAAATTTCCCTAATTCTTTTCAACTAACAGCCCGTCTTTCGGACAAAGGTAGTTGGTGATATGGAATGGCTTCATTCTCTTTTGACGGATACGAATTCTATTGCTCACACCGCATTGGTTTATGCGGCGATCATCACGATCGGTTTGGCCGTCGGGCGAGTTAAAGTCAAAGGTATTTCGTTGGGCGTGATCGGGGTCCTGTTTGTCGGTCTCTTTTTTGCGCACTTTGGGGTAAAAGTTGACTTGGATGTTTTAGCTTTTACCCGTGACTTCGGGCTTATCATCTTTATTTTCTTTGTCGGGCTGCAGGTCGGCCCGTCTTTTTTCTCATCGTTTAAAAGCGTCGGCTTGGTTCTTAATGCGCTGATGCTTTTTACGGTTTTCACGGGTATCGCCATAACCGTTATTCTATTTTTCATCTTCCAGAATGATATTTCATTGGCGCAAATTCTGGGTGTTCATTACGGCTCCATCACTTGTACGCCGGGTCTTGGCGCTACTAAAGAAGCATTGGCAGACATGGGGTATACGGGTGAAGATATCGCCGTCGGATACGCCTGTGCCTATCCCTTGGGGCTGGTGACTATTATTGCGGTGGCAATTTTCCTGCGGGTTCTCTTTAAAGTGGATTTGCAGCAGGAAGATCAGCAATGGGAAGATGAAGAGAGAGAAATCAACCAGGCACCGGTTGTTTTCCACGTCTATATCACCAATCATATGCTCGACGGTTTAACCATTCGTGAATGCCGTCGTCGTATTCCGAGACCATTTGTTTGTTCACGACTTTTGCACAGAGGTCAAATCAGCAGCCCCTTTGCCGATACGGTTTTGCATCATGGTGACACGATTCGTATTGTCGCCACGCCGGATCAAAAGATGGATATCATCGCGGCCTTCGGTCAGGAGGATAAACGCATCGATTTGGCAACAAAAACTTCTCCCATTGATCGCCAGAGAGTGATTGTCACTCGTGACGAAATGAATGGGCGTACAGTGGCGGATTTGGAATTTGCCAATCAAGAGGGTGTTCATATCACTCGTGTCTGGCGCGCCGGTATGGAATTGTTCCCTTATGCGAAGATGCATTTGCAAGTCGGCGATATTCTGCAGTGCGTCGGTCCGATTGATTCCATTAAACGCCTGGCCGGTATTGTCGGAAATCACCCGAAAGTCTTGGAGCAGCCCAATCTGGCCGCTATTTTCCTGGGCATTACGCTCGGTGTGTTCGTGGGTTCCATTCCGTTGATGATTCCGGGGATGCCGACTCCGATTAAATTGGGGTTAGCTGGCGGTCCTTTGATTATCTCCATTTTGCTTGGGCGATTCGGCGCCTCGCTTCATTTGGCAACGTATACAACAAATGCCGCTAATCTGGCTGTTCGAGAAATCGGGATTTCTCTTTTCCTGGCCAGCGTCGGGCTGACGGCAGGCGGAACTTTTGTAGATACATTGGTTTCCGGCAGCGGTCTTTTGTACGCAGGAATCGGTTTTTGCATAACTCTGATTCCTCAGGTTTTAACAGGTATTGTTTCGAGAGTATTCTGCAAACTCAACTATCACTCCATCTTGGGTTTGCTGATCGGTGCCTGCACGAATTCGCCGATTCTGGCTTACGCAGCCTCGCTTTCAGAAAAAAGCGCCACGGCGGTGGCCTATTCAACGGTCTATCCGCTGGCGATGTTTTTGCGTGTGATAACCGGTCAAGTCATTCTCTTGTTTATGTGGGCTTATCTCTGATCACTGCAGCGACTTACGGCACCTGTCTTCAGAGGTGCCGAGTGCCTTGAGGTTTGATACCGTTGCTGACCGCGATCACGCTCTGTTGCGGTTTTAGCGTTATGATGGAAAGAAAACGAGGTGCCCCATGCAATTTTCGATCATATATTTCAGTGCGGCCGGTCATACTTTAAAGGTTGTTCGTCATATCGCCGAGCAAATAGGCGGAATTGGTCGCACAGTCGATCTGTCAGATCCTTTTCTTAAAGAACTTGCTTTCTCACGGGATGAACGCGTCATCATTGCCTGCCCCGTTTACGGAGGCAGAATTCCCGGACTTGTCGTGGATAGACTTCAGAAAATCTCGTTTGATGCAACTCGTGCGATCACCTTGGTAACTTACGGTAATCGTGCCTACGAAGATGCTCTGCTGGAATTGAATGATACGGTATCGGCGCGTGGGGCTGTTCCTGTTGCAAGTGCCGCTATTGTTGCCCAACATTCAATGTTACCGACAGTGGCAGCCAATCGTCCCACTGATACGGACTATCAAAATCTCTCTGTCTTTGCGCGATTTGCTATGAAAAAATTCGATGATGTCCATCCGGTGCCTGTCAAAGTACCGGGGACTCGTCCGTACCGAGACTGGAGCAAAATGCCCTTTACTCCGGTTGTCAGCAATAGCTGTGTACATTGCGGAATGTGCATTCAGCAGTGTCCGACAAAGGCGATTTCGGCAACTGATCCTAAGATAACAGATCTGACTAAGTGCATTTTGTGCATGCGTTGTGTTGCTCTTTGTCCGCAAAGGGCAAGAAGCCTGCCGCCGCCGGCTCAGGAGGCCATTGAGAAAAAACTCGCTCCCGTGGCCAAATTGAGGCGTGAGAACGAGTTTTTCTTTTAAAGACTTTCGAAAACGTTAGCCTTGTTTGTCGTTTTCAAGAGTCTCAATCAATTTCGGCAGTTCCTGCATGGTGTCGATGACAAAGTCAGCACCGTTTGCGAAGAACGTTTCACGAGCCTTCTTGCGAAGGGAGAAGCGATCCATATCGGAGAGCTTATCCCAAGCGGCTTTGTCCAACCCGATCACGGAGCTGCCTTCCGTAACACCAACCGTGATCAGACCGGCGTTTTTCCCTTCACGCATATCAGAGACCGTGTCACCCACTTTAACAATGCGTCTGACATCCTGAAGACCCAGTCGACGCATATTTTCAAAGACCATATAAGGCCAGGGACGACCGAATCCGTGAGTGTCATCAGCGGTGACAAAGGTGTCGGGGCTGTAGCCGGCTTTGGCGGCTTCAGGAACGACCACTTCCATCATGGAGTTGGTAAAACCGGTTGTAGAACCGATTTTGATGCCTTTTTCACGAAGGGCAGCAACAGCTTCAAGCACATACGGCTTGATGTCGCAGTGCTTGGGCAAAACTGCCATCAATGCCGGTTCAAAGTCAGCGTACAGGGCTTCCACATCATCAGCGTTGGGAGTGCGGCCGTAGTGTTCTTCCCAGGCTTTTTCAATGCGGGGCATGCGCAGCATTGTGCGAATATGATCGCGCTTTAGCAGCCCCATGGGAGCACGGGTTTCTTCGTCCGTGACTTCAACGCCTGCGCGGCGGAAAGCTTCCATAAAAGCACTGACGGGGCTTGTAGAGCCGAAATCAACCGTAGTGCCGGCCCAGTCAAAAATGACTGCATCAATCTTAGGCATGATTCACCTCATTGAGATAATTCTTAAAGATGGCTAAAACCTTCGTGACATCTTCTTCATAAATTTCACCGATATTGCCCAAACGGAAGGTATCTTTTTCGGTGAGTTTGCCCGGGTAAATCACATAGCCATGGCTCTTCAAATAGTCATACATGCCGGCAAAGGTGAAGTTGGCATTTTCCGGATAGAAGAACGTGGTGATGATCGGACCTTGGTGAGCGGGATCAATGTAAGCTTCAAAACCCAAAGCCTTCATTCCTTCGCGAAGCATGCGATTGCAGTGTTCGTAGCGGGCGTTTCGGGCGGCAATTCCGCCTTCTTCTTTGAGTTCAAGCATGGCACGGTGGAAGGCAGCGACAACGTGGGTGGGAGAGGTAAAGCGCCACTTGCCGCCGTCCTTTTCCATCACGCGCCATTGATCGTACAGATCCAGGGACAAGGAACGGGCATTGCCTTTGCTGGCAAGCAATTTTTCCTTACGGGCGATGATAAACGAGAAGCCCGGAACGCCTTGGATGCACTTGTTGGCAGAGGAAACCAAAAAGTCGATACCGATTTCGGGGACGTTGATATCTACTCCGCCGAAGGAGCTCATAGCGTCGACAATGAAAGTTTTCCCTTCAGCCTTAACGACAGCACCGACTGCTTCAATGTCGTTCAAAATACCCGTGGTGGTTTCGCTGTGTACCATAGCGACCATCGTCACATCCGGATTGACCTTGAGGAATTTACCGACTTCTTCAGCATCAGGGATGCTGTCCCAAGCGAAGTCCAAGCGTTTGAAATGAATGTGATGGTAAGAAAGAATCTGGCACATACGTTCCGTGTAGGCGCCGTTGACAAGTACCAAAACACAATCGTTTGCACCGGGGATGGAAGAAAGAACCGATTCCACACCAAAGGTGCCGCTGCCTTGCATGAAGACGGTGGTGTATTGGTCGGCAGGGGCGTGGGCCAATTCCAGAAGGCCGGCGCGCACTTCCTGCGTCATATCTTTGTAGTCTTTGTCCCAGGTGCAGCGGTCGACGAGCATTTCAGTGCGAACCGTCAGCGAAGTTGTCAAGGGACCAGGGGTCAGCAATTTATAAGCATTGGGATCCTGCATAATTTTTCTATATTTAAAAAGTTAAGCAGGACGGACATTGTCCGCCCCGCAATAAACAGGTTATTGTTAAAAATTACTTGTTTTGGCCCTTGACCAATTTTTGATGAGCTTGGAGCAATTCAACCGTCAACGGTTCCTTGTAAAGCTTGGGATTGGCAGGCTTGTTTTCAGCAGAAACGGTTTCGTTCTTGTACAAAGCAACCGGGTAGTACTTCAACAATTCAGCACGACCGTGAACGATGATGGTTTCAGCCATTTTCTGAGCATTGGGATTGGTCTTGTCGCCCTTGTCGACCACAGCCACGGCTTCCTGCAATTGGAAGTTGCCTTCAACCGGATCGATGTAGTCGATCGGCAGACCCTTGGCTTTATCAGCAACGGCTTGGTGACGAAGACCGAAACCAACGGCCACTTCACCGGCGCGCAGCTTCTTCAACGGAGCAGAACCGGATTTTTCCAAGTGAGCACCGGCATTCTTTTCAATGGCGGCGATGGTCTTGGCACCTTGTTCTTCACCTTCGGCAGAGAGCACAGCTTGGGTCATCAACCAAGAGGTGGAAGAACCCATGATGTCAGGCACAGAAATGTGACCGGCGTATTCGGGCTTAGCTAAATCAGCGATAGCCTTCGGAGCGGGAAGGTTACTGGACTTCAACACTTCCGTATTCACGAAAAGGGCACCGGTGTTACCCAAAATCGGAGCGTAGTAAGACGGGGTCGGATTGACGGTATCAACCTTGAAGGCCAAATCCTTGAACATCTTGTTTTTCTTCTGGAAGCTGTCCAAGTAGTAGGTGCTGATCGTCACGAGGTCAGCTTCGATGTTTTTGCCTTCAGCGGCGATCTTTCCACCCAATTCAGACGTACCGAAGGATTGCATCAGATAAGCGCCCTTGAAGCCATTGTTATCGAGAGCGTTTTTCATGGCTTGTTGAGCTTCTTCGTCAGCATTCGTGTAGATCACGACTTGCTTGGCCGGTTCACTTGCTGCGGCAGTCTTCTTGGTTTCGGTTGCAGTATTGTCGCTGCAGGCAGACAAGCCTAAAACGGCGGCAGTCAAAACCGAGAGGGAAAGGGCAGAAATGCGTTTCATACGATTAACTCCTTGATATTAAATCGATTGGCTCGCTTTGGGAGCCGTCAGGGATTGCAAAAAAAGTTTTAATTTGGTCAATAAACCTTGACCGTTGTTGTTTTGTGCATAGTTGCTCAAAGCGTCGAAAATGAGCTTGGCGGCAACGTTGGTCATGAAAACCAAGAGAGACAGAACAAAAATTTCTTCAAATTTTTCAAAATACTGAAGCTCTTTAATCTTGGTCGTCAGAAGCATCGTGCGGGCACCCGTCAGGAACACCACCGCACTGATGGTGACCATGGCACTCACAAAGAAGTATTGGAACATCTGCAGCAGCGTGGGCAGCGAGTTGGGAACGATCACGCGGGAAACAGTTTTAATCCAGCTGTCACCCATGAGCGCTCCGGTCGTTTCCCAGCCGGCATTCATCTTCGAGAGGGCAGAGGTGGCCATCATGTACGGAGTCGTGAAGAAGTGCACGAGGTTGGCCAAAACCAGGATTGTGAACGTGTTGGCCAGCGGCGTTCCGCTCATGGCAAAGAGGAAACCGATACCGAGTACCATACCGGGGACCGTGTTGGTAATCATTGCAAAGGAATCCATTGTCGTTTGGCACCAATCGGGCAACTGAGAGCGGGCCTTCACAAGTGCGGCGGCATAACAGAAGAGTGTGCCGACAGCGGCCGAAACCAGCGCGACAAAGACCGAGTGTTCATAGACTTGCCAAATTGAAGAGTCGTTGACAATGCGGGTAATGACATCAAGCGTGAAGAACGGTTGATACGGCCACTGCTTCACAAAGGGCACAACAAACATCACCACAAACACTGACAACAGAGCAAGCGAAATCAGCAGGTAGTAACCGAGGTACAAACCGTCTCTGACATTGTTGACGGAAACTTCACCCTTGGAAATCTTGTTGTAACGGAAGTTGAAACGATCAACCCAACGCAGCATAACGACAGAAGCCACAGAGGGAACCAGCATTGCCATGGCAATAACAGCACCTTCACCAAAGTTGGGAATGGCCCCCATCATGGTGGTGTAAAGCTGCGTGGCGATCACTTCATATTCGCCGGCGATGGAAACCGGAATACCGAAGTCTGTAAACGAGAGGAAAAAGCTCAGGATAAAGGCTGACAGCAAAGATCCCACTACCGGACGAATTGCCGTGATGTAGAAGGTTTGTGTGGGACTGTCCCCCATCAGCTTATGAAATTGCGGTCAACGTAGAAAAAGGCGTTGTACAGGATCAAAAAGGCCGGCGGCAACGTATAGATAACGTCTGCAATCAAAAGTCCCCAGAATCCGTAAATGGAGAAAGGCGGAGGGGCAAGCAGCTGGCTCACTAAGCCTAATCGACCGAAGGAATAAATCACCGCAAAACCGTATGTGATTGACGGCAAAAAGAGCGGCAAAAGCACAATGATTTGGATGATTTTCTTCACACCGGGACGAATCCGCGTGAAGTGAAGACCGTAGGCACAGAAAAAAGCCATAACGGTGGCAATGGCGGCAGAAATACCCGAAACGGTAAAACTGTTGCCTAAAGCCGTCCAGAAAGTGCCCTGACTCAAAAGTGAAGAGTAATTGCTAAAACCCAGGCCGCCGTCTTGCGTCAGAATGGATTGAAATAAGACACAACCGAGCGGGTAAAGCAAAATGGCGGCCAGCGTCAAGGTGATCAGAACATAAAGAATCTTAAGTTCTTTCTGACCTTTGCCAAAGAGTGCCGTGATCATTCGTTTGACTCCTTTTTAGGCTACGGCTTGACCGAAGCTTTGAAAGGGCTGCGGTTTGGCAATAAGCGACGAAGCGGCAGTGGTTTGCGGAACACTTTCGCTAAAGAGCTTCAAAATGTTCGTACGCTTAATGTTGAGCTGCGAGAGAATGAACTGACGGATAAAGTCATTGGCAGGGTCACTGATAATCGTTTGCGGATCGGCAAACTGAGCGATCTTACCTTCATTGATAATCAAAACGCGATCGGAAAGCGTCAGGGCTTCTTCGGGATCGTGCGTCACGATCAAAGTGGTTAACTTGTATTGACGGGCAACCGTACGAATACGTTCTTTAATGGATTCCTTGATGATGCCGTCCAAAGCCGAAAGCGGTTCGTCCAACAGCAGCAAACGGGGCTTCAAAACTAACGTGCGGGCAATAGCGACGCGTTGTTTTTGACCGCCGGAGAGTTCGTCAATGCGTTGATCAAGGTGTTTTCTCAAACCAAGAAGATCGATCAACTCTTCAACTTCCTGGGGAGTAGACGCATTGGGATTGTTGCGCAGACCGTAGAGAATGTTGTCGCGAGCGTTCAGGTTGGGGAACAGCGCGAAATCCTGAAAGACGATATTAAAACCGCGGTCTTTCATCGACACGTGGCTCAAGTCTTCGTTATCGTAAATCAACTGACCTTCCGTTAAGTCAGTTAACCCTAAAATCAAATTCAAAAGCGTTGTTTTGCCGCAGCCGGACGGGCCCAAGATCGAAACGATTTCACCCTGATTAATCGTTAAAGAAATATCCGTGAGGATTTGGCGGTCACCGAATCGCTTTGAAATATGACGTAATTCGAGCATGAAAATGGAACTCCTATCAATAATGCGCAAATTATAGACGGGAGTTATGAATTTATTTCGGGATTTTTATGAAGATTTAATGACCGAATGAGTTGGTGTTGAAAAGGTGTAAAACTTAAATGCCGTTTAAAATCAAAGAAATACCAAGAGACATAAATAAACTGGTATTTCATTTAAGTGTCATTTTTCCATAATTGTTGTTTCTAACTGAAGAAAAAGCCGGACAAAACCGGCTTCTTCTACGCGACAAAACGAATCTATTAACCTATTCGTCTATTTCAGCGATGGCTTCAATTTCTACCAGACACCCGAAATGTAAATCTGTTGTGGACACGATGACGCGGCCGGGTTTGTGATCACCGAAAAATTCCGCATACACCTCATTGATGGGTCCCCAATATTGAACATTCGGCGTGTAGACGCGGCAAAAGACAACCTGATCGCGCCTTACCCCCGCTTCTTTTAAAACGCGGTCTACGTTGTTGAGGGCCAAACGGGTATGGTCTTTGATATCGCCTTGGCAGACTTGCCGCGTATCGGGATCAATGGACAACTGGCCGGAGACGTAAAGCATTCCCTTGGAAATGACACCGGCACTGTAATGACCTTTGTTTTCACCTTTAAAAGGCGGGCATACCAATTTCATAGAAATCTCCCTGAAACAACATTGTTTTCGATTGTAGTCGAAATGCCGATAAGAAATAAAAGTTATTTCCGTTTCTTTTGTTCTAAGTCGCTTGGTTAACTGTGTGACTGATGCGGTTTTAGGCGATAGTCCCTATGACAAAACAATTCTCTAAACCATTTTGGCTGCTGAGCGCTTACCATTGAAAAAGCACAGAGGAGAGTTTTATGTACAGCGCTTGTGAAATTCAATCCTATTTGTCAGAACATGTCGATGAACTGATGCAATCTCGTCATCATTTGCATCGCCATCCCGAAATCGGGCTTAAATTGCCTGAAACAGCGGAATTTATAAAAAGCAAACTGCGTGATTTCGGTGTCGATGAAATTCACACGGGTTTTGGTTCGACGGCAGTGGTTGCAGTGATTCACGGCAATCAGAAAGGTGATCGCTGGGTCGGCTTACGCGCGGATATGGACGCCTTGCCTTTGAATGAACAAACCGGTTTGGATTACGCCTCAGTTAATGAAAAGAAGGCCCACTCATGCGGACATGACGGCCATATGACCGTGGCTTTGGGGGCTTGCCGCTTTTTGTCTGCTCACCGAGATTTTCCCGGAAGTGTTGCGGTGATATTTCAGCCGGGCGAAGAAGGGTATGCCGGCGCCCGACTGATGGTGCAAAACGGTCTGTTTGAGAAGTTTCCTATCGCTGAAATTTATGCAACTCATTGTGAGCCGACGTTGGATGTGGGGCAGATTGGGCTTGATGAAGGTTACATCATGGCGGCCGCCGAAATATTTTCAATTGATGTGACCGGGCGCGGCGGTCATGGTGCCAGACCGCAAACCGCTGTCGACAGTGTTTTGGTTGCCTCCCAGATTGTGGTGAGCGCGCAGTCGATTGTCAGCCGAAATGTCAATCCGCTGCAGGCGGCGGTGGTGAGTTTCGGAGCCATTGTATCGGGCGATGTTAACGGTTCGAGTGTTTTGCCTCAGACGGCGAAACTGGTCGGTACCTGCCGCAGCTTTGAACCGGAGATTCAGGATCGTGTTCAAAAGCGTTTGGGTGAGATTGCCGAGGGCGTCGCTCAGGCTTATGGGGCCCGGGCTCAATGTCATTACACACGTTTGTACCCGGCGCTTTTAAATCATCCTAAGCAGACTTCGGCTGTTAAAGAAATTGTTCGCCACTGGTTGGGAGAAGAAGGGCTTAAGCCCGCTCCTCAGCAAATGACGGCAGAAGACTTTGCCTTCATGACGCAAGTTCGCCCCGGGTGCCTTTTCCGTTTGGGTGTCAGAGATGGGTCGCATAGGGCCAACTTGCATGAATGTGAATTTGATTTCAATGACAAAGCAATCGTCTATGGATCGACTTTAATGTCACTGATTGCCGTTAACCGCTTGGCAGCGATTAACGGCTAGAGCTCAGGCGAGATAATTTTCCACGGTTTTTACAAAAACCGCGGCGCCGACGGGAAGAATCGAGTCGTTGAAGTCGTAGGAAGGATTGTGAAGTGCGCACGGTCCCGGACCGTGCCCCTCTTGTCGGTGTTCGCCGCTGCCATTTCCGATAAAAAAGAGGGCGCCAGGGCAATGTTTCAGAAATACACCGAAGTCTTCCGAAGGCATCACTGGGGACTGTAAACAGACAGATTCACTGCCGAAAACTTCACAGGCAGCCTCTTTGAGAGCCTGAACATACTTGGCAGAGTTGCTCACAGGCGGGACTTGACGCACAAAATTGACCGTGACTTCAGCGCCAAACGCCGTTCCCACCTGAGTGGCAATCTGAACCATTTTTGTTTCAATTAAATCGGTGACTTCATCAGAAAAAGTTCTGACGGTACCTTCAATTTCCGCTTTGTCGGCAATGACGTTGTACGTCTCTCCGCACTGGATTTTGCAAACAGACATAACCGCTGCATCCAACGGTCGTTTTATACGGGTCATGATGCCTTGAAGGCTGTTGACAATTTGAATGGCGGTGAAGAGGGGATCGATGGATTCATTGGGCATTGCACCGTGACCGCCGCGTCCTTTGACTTCAATTTTGAAAGCGTTGCAGCCGGCCATGATCGTTTCAAAATTAATGCCGATTTTCCCTTCGGGGATTTCCGGCCAGTTGTGGCAGGCGATTATGCAATCGGTGAGGAAACGCTCAAAAAGTCCGTCGTTAACCATGTCACTTGCTCCACCGTCTTGCTCTTCACAAGGTTGGAAAACAAATTGCACGGTACCGTTAAAGTGTTGGGTTTCGGCGAGGTATTTGGCAGCCATCAATGCCATGGTCATGTGACCGTCATGTCCGCAGGCGTGCATCACTTGATCAACGGCGGAGGCGTGGGCAAAATGGTTGGCTTCGGCAATGGGCAGCGCATCCATATCGGCGCGAATGCAGATGCATTTTTTTGAACTTCCCTTTTTCAGACGAGCCACAACGCCGGTCGAGGCAATATTGTCATGAACTTCGTATCCCCAGTCAGTTAAATAACGGCAGATTTTGCGGGACGTTTCCCATTCACAGTGCCCTAATTCAGGATGACGATGAAAATCCCGGCGGATAGCAGTGAATTCCGGGGTCAGTTCTTGAAGACGATTGCTGAGAGTCATTGTTTTTTTAGCTTAAAAAGCCTCTCACTTTATTAGTTCGAGGCTTTCAGTGGATTAGAGTTATTTTTGTTCGCTTTGGGGCTTTTTGCCGAGCCACTTTTCGTAGATTCTGTCATACTCGCCGTTTTCTTTGATGATCTTGAGGCCTTTGTTAAGCTTGTCTAACAAGGCTTTGTTATTTTTGGCGACAGCAAAACCATTTTGCTTGGGGTTGTAAACGTGAGGCACCATCATGATGTCTTCGTCATTGTGTTTGGTGAGGTAGTAGAGCGTCACCGTTTTATCAACCATGACGGAATCACACCCGTTCATCTTTAATTCCATGAACGCTTCACCGATTTGGTCAAAATTGGCGACAGTGGCTCCTTTAACAGTGGAAGCCAAGATAGACCCCGTCGAGCCGATCTGAGCGCAGATGCGTTTGCCTTCCATGTCTTTGAGAGTTTTGAATTTATCGGCATTGGCTTTTTGAATAACCATGACTAGACCCACGTCGTAGTAGGGATCTGTAAAAAGAACCTGTTTTTGACGCTGAGGTGTAATAGTGATGGCGGCAGCGCCGACGTCAACCATATTGCTTTGCAGGGCGGGAATTAAACCGGCAAATTGCATATTTTGAATTTTTGCTTCGTCACCGACAGCCTTTGCAATAGCCGTGATAAGGTCAATGTCAAAGCCCACGATCTCATTGGTTTTCGGGTCTTTAAATTCAAAGGGAGCCAGTCCTGCATCGGTGCCGACCAACAGGGTGGCAGCCATGGAAGATGAGGCAAGCATTGAGCCGAGGAGAGCGCTTAAAAGGATTTTTTTCATGGTGTACTCCGCACACGTTTAAAGTCAATTTCTCGGCAGTTTATGCGGTCAATTTCAACGGGACAAGTAGAGTCGGCAGCGAAAATTGAACGAATTCAAAAGACATTGGGCGAACTATCTCGACGAATGATCGACAAAAATGAAAACAAAATAATTTCAATAAGATAGACAAATTTTTCAAAATTTATTCAGAGTCGGATTAAGGAAGATTGCGTAGTAAAAAATTTTTATTTTTAGGTAAAACTCTTTATTTCAAAAGAAAAGGCTGTCGAAAATAAGTCCTCGAGGAGAGCCGGCTGATTTTTTAAAAGTTTTGACAAAACAACAGGTTGCAGAATCAGATTCGATAATGTCGAAAATTCTTTTGCTCTGTCGACAAAAAAGAATTTTGACGAATATCAAAAAAATCGGAGCTTTTTTTCAAAAGCCCCGATCGTAAAGTGCAGTGTTGTCAGAGATTACTCTTTCTTGGCATCATCCCAAGCTTCAACAAAGAAATTCACGACGACATCCAATCCGCCATGTTTGACATTAAACGGAGCGCTCGCGGCAACAACCGGTTTGCCATGGAAGGCGAAGCCGATGCCGGCAGCCTTGATCATTTCCAAGTCATTGGCACCGTCGCCGCCCGCAATCGCACGGTCGCAAAGAATGCCATTGAGCATGCAAAGCATTTCCATGGCGCGGCGTTTACCGTCAGCATCCAAGATCTCTCCGCCGCCGGGACCGGTCACCTCACCGGTCATTTTTCCGTCTTCAATCACCAGGCGATTGCAAAGATAACCGTCCATGCCGAGCATCTCAACGACGCGCTTAGCGATCGCGTCAAAGCCGCCCGAAAGAATGTAGGTCTTTAAACCCTGAGCCTTGGCAAAATTGATCAGTTCACGAGCACCCGGCATCAGTTTGGCGTGTGATGCGGTGACATCCAGAAAATGGGCCGGAGCATCTTTGAAAAGAACCGCCCGTTCGCGCAGATACTGAGCAAACGGCATGTGACCCTGCATGGCGATTTCGGTCATTCGGGCAACTTCTTCTCCCACACCGTATTGCCAGGCGATGTCATCGATGCATTCAAGTTCGATAAGCGTGCTGTCCATATCAAGTGTGACAAGACCGAAATCTTTGATGCTCAGACCGTCGGGAAGACAGTTGACATCAAATCCCAGCTTCTCAGCCTCGGCCATTAATTCCTGGGAAAGAACATCGTCAGCGCCGTTAATGCGAACAGCATTTTCTTTTACCCAAATATTTTTGATGGTCAGTTGATGAGCAAAGGCCCCAGCGCCTTCGCCTTGAATCACAATATCCATGACTGTGTTACTCCATTTTGTTTAATGCGGCGATTGTACACACTCCGTCTCGGGCCCCTTCGGTTACGTAAACTCGGTCAGCGAAGCGGACTCTGCGGATGTACTGCTCAAAAGACCCTTCTTTAAGGCGAAAAACCTCTTCTTCTGTGCTGCCCAGGTCACAATTGACAATGGCTTCGCTCAGTACGCGAGCTGCAGGAACAGGCTGCAGAAGTTTGTCTTTATCCATTAATCCCATTACCGTCATGACAGTAACGGCAAAATCATCATGACCGGCAGGTTCCGAGTGCTGCAGTTTTTGAGCCTGGAAGCAATCACCCTGAATAGCCAGAACGCTATTGATTTCCTGAGGCAGCAAACCACCATGGTTGCCGGTGCCGATTTCCAGAGACGGTCCCATGATTAATCGGCCGGTTTTCGGATTATTTCTCATGGTCACCCGCAAATCCGGTCCTCTTTCATGATCGGAGAAAATCAATGCCTCAGAGAAAGTACCGGGAACTTGCCCCTCAATTTCATTGACTTCGGCATTTTGCTTTGGTTGAGAGAAAATCATCCCCACTTCATCGATTGCCATCAATTCGTCACGAAGACGAACTAAATTGGCTTCGGAGGGATGAGTCAGCCATAACCCGAGCGTGTAGTCACCAACCATCACGAGATCATTTTCGTCAAGACTGGCGCCTTGGCGCAGTTGAGCACCGGTTAATACTTTCCAACCGCCTTCAATGAGCTTTTGTTTCAAATCATAGTGTGCGGCTACTTCGCCATGACCGTGATCGGAGATGACGGCAAGTTGAACACCACTTCTTTTACCGTCGCTTTCCCACCAATCAAGGATTCTCTTAAAGGCTTCGTCAGCGTGGCGGCGAGCGCGGCGTGTGCGCTCATCATTGATGCCGAACTCATGGCTTGAATGATCCGGCTCTCCGATCCAAAGAATGGTGACGTCACCCAGACCGCGCGGCAGTTCGTAATTGAAGAAAATATCCGTAATGAGATCCGTGCCGTTAAAGTCGGGGAAGGTCAGTTCCACACCGTTGCCCCTCCGGCTCTGTAAAGTTTCTCGTTCTTCAAGAGGCAGCGTGGCGGCGATATTGTGTACGCAGCAGTTCAGGTGACCGGGATAGCGGTCTGCGTGTACATGCTGCAGGCGGGTGCTGCCTTCGGAGTTTGCGCACAACACTCGAAGTGTTTTTCCGGCCGCACCCAATCGGTCGCCTAAAGTCGGCACCTCAATGACATCCGAAATGGCATCGTGGGCTTCGATACTTGCCACACTGTTGCCTCTGAAAACAGCGTCTTTTGCAGGCACATTCCGATTGAAATAAGCGTTGGCAATAATGCCGTGCTGATTAGGGCGGAAACCGGAAAAAATCGTCGGATGATTGACATAGGTTTCCGTCGGGAAGGTCGCCATGTAGCGGCTCCAGTGATGGGACTTCTCGATAAACGCAGCCAGTGTCGGCATATCGTCTGAGATGTTGTCGGGACGCAAACCGTCGAAACCGACAATGACAAAACGGGTTTTCTTATTCATTTTATCTGCCCTGAGGTTCTAATTTTTGTTGTACAAAGTCACCCAAGATGGACATGGATAATGTCGCAAGCACAATCACAATGCCGGGGATTACAGCAATCCACCAAGCCGTTGTCAAATAGTCGCGTCCAAAGCCGAGCATGGTGCCGAGCGAGCTCATCGGAGGCTGCACGCCCACGCCAAGGAATGACAACGAGGTTTCCAGCAAAATCATGCCCGGGAAGTTAAGCGTCATGTTCACAACAAGCGCTGAGGCGATATTGGGCAAAATGTGCTTAATTGCAATTCGCCATGTGGGAATGCCCAAACCTTCCAGCGCATTGGCGTACCCTTCGGTGTAGGCCGAACGAGCCAGGTTTCTTGTCAGTCGCGCATAACGGTCCCACCCGTAAACGGCCATGATCACCACGATAACCGTGACGTTGGTGCCGAGGAAGGCAAGAATCGTCAGAGCGAGAATGATGAAGGGGAGCGAAGCGGTAAAGTCCACGGCTGCATTTAAAACATCATCGACCAGACCGCCGAAGCGGGCGGCAAGGAAGCCGAGGAAGGTCCCGATAATGGCACCGAGGATAGTACCGGCAATTGCCAACAGGAAAGACAAGCGTAAGGAATAAACCAGGCGAGAGAATACGTCTCGGCCGAGTTCATCGGTGTCCCGTTTTTTTCCATCTATTATCATTTTCATCACTTTTCACCTCTTTAACTACTATCAAACAGCCATGAGCAAAACTGGAAAAAGGCATCACCAGGCGAGCCGTTAAATCCATTTGTTCAATGTCATAGGGGGCAATCCAGGGAGCCAGGATGCCGAAAGAAAAGAAAATCAGAAGCAGGCCCGCACTGCAGTAAACAAGGATGTCCGAGCCTTTCTTTTGCACATTGATAAATTGAGCCATTTGTCTCGTACTCCGTTAATTGTTGCTCTTGCGCAGTCGGGGATTAACAACCAGAGCCAGTAAGTCCATCGCAAGGTTGGCGATGATCAGTGAGGCACCCGTTGCCAGCACGATAAGCTGCACGACAGGGATGTCACGATTGGCAACAGACTGCACCAAAAGCTTGCCGACGCCGGGCCAGGAGAACACGTTTTCCGTAATCACGGCGCCCGCTACAAGCGTGCCAAGGAAAAAGCCCATGATGGTCAAAATCGAGAGCATGGCGTTTGGCAGCGCATGCAGCCAAATGATTCGTCGTCTCGGCAATCCGCGCATTTGAGCGGCCTTCACACAGGGCAGACGCATTGCTTCGATCATTGCGCTTCGCGCATAGCGCGAGAAGATGGCAGCTTCCGATGTGGCCATTGTGATGATCGGCATAATGTAGTGCCAACCCGTGGCATTGCCGTAGGAAGGAAGCCATCCCAACCAAATCGAAAAGATCAGAAGAAGTAGTACGCCCATGAAGAAGTTCGGAACGGCGTAACCGAATACCGACACAAACATCATGGCTTTATCAAGATTGGTGTTGCGGTGAAGTGCGGCAATGACGCCGGCAGGAATGCCGAAAAGCAACGTCACTATTGCCGTCGGAATCATCAGGTCAAGCGTGGGCCAGAAGGCGTTCAGAAACACTTCTTTAACAGGAAGCCCCGTCAGATAGCTTCTGCCCATGTCGAGAGTGATGAATTTTTGCAGATAAACAAGGAACTGCTCCCAAAGCGGGCGATCCAAACCCCATTGGGCGCGGAACGCGGCAAGAGCAGTCGCGTCGGCTCCGTCGCCCAACATGATACGGGACGGATCACCTGTTAAATGCAACGCAAAAAAGACGCAGGCGGTGAGTAAAAACAATGTCACCAGCGAGCGAAAAACAATACGCAAAACAAGTGCAACCATTACGCTTCTCCTTGGCTAGCCTGAAGCGCTTCAAATGCTTGTTGTTCAAAGCAGGCACAGGCGTGGTTGTCGGATAGTTTGCTCAATGCCGGTACTTCCAAGCGGCAGCGAGAGCTCGCAACCGGACAGCGGTTGGCAAAAACACAGCCCTTGGGGCGATCAATCGGACTGGGCATGGAGCCTTTCGGGTAGAAACGAATCACGCTGGCGTCAGCCCCCGGAGTACTTGCCATTAAAAGTTTGGCGTAGGGATGCTTCGGATGTTTGAAGATTTCGTCCACTTCACCCACTTCAACAATTCGTCCCAGGTACATGACAACGACTCTGTCGCAGATGTAGCGCACAACATTGAGGTTGTGAGAGACAAAAAGCATAGACATGTGGCTGGCGTTTCTCAGTTTGTAGAGAAGTTCAAGCACCTGAGCCTGAATGGAAACGTCAAGAGAGGCCACCGGTTCGTCACAAACAAGAAGCGCCGGTTCAAGAGCTACGGCTCGGGCGATAGCGGCGCGCTGCAGTTGCCCGCCCGACATCACCACCGGGAGTCTGTTCATGTGGTGAGCCGGCATGCCGACAGCTTTTAACACCTTGGCGGCTTTGTCCAGAGCGGCCTCTTTACTGAGATGCTGGTGCACCATTAAAGGTTCGGCCACTTGTTCAATGATGGGCATGCGGGCGTCAAAGCAGCCGTAAGGATCCTGATAGATCATCTGCATTGCCGCGCGCTGAGAGCGCCACAGTTTGGATCGGGGTTCGGGAATCGGCTGATTTTGGAAAAGTACAACCCCTTGAGTGGGTTTTTGATGTCCAAGCAGCAAACGGGCGAGGGTGGATTTGCCGCACCCGGATTCGCCAACCAGTCCCAATATCTCGCCGTGTTCAATTTGGATTTCAATATCTTGCAAAACATCCCAGGGTTTCTTGCGTCCCAGAATGCCCGAGCGAGTGTAGTAGCAGTGTTTTTGAATGTGAGCATCCACCAAGGTCGGGAAGTCTGTTTGCCGCATATCGGCAAGCGTTTTCATCATATCGGCGACCTGTTCAATGCCTTCGCTCTGAGTGGCCTCGTCAGCATCGTGGGCTTTTGTGCAGCGCGAGCGCCAATGCACGGCGCTCTCCACATCACTCAGAGGGGATAACTTTTGATGACATTCTTCACAGACTTTGCCGCATCGGCTGGCAAAGGGACAACCGTTACCCAGTTTGTCAGGCGAGGGGATTTCACCGGGAATCGGTTTTAATGTGCCCTTGACGCTCGTCATATCCGGCATCGCGTCCAAAAGCCCTTCGGTGTACGGATGAGAGGGATTGGGAAGCACTTTTGCCACGGGACCTTCTTCGAGCAGGTAGCCCGCATACATGACGGAAACCTTATCGGCGATATCGTGTGCCAGGTGTAAGTCGTGCGTGACAAGCAGCATCGACATGTTGAGTTTGCGGATAGTTTCGCGCAATTCCTGCAGAAGTTCTCGCTGCACGACCACGTCCAATGCCGTTGTCGGTTCATCGGCAAGCAGCAATTTCGGCGATCCGACCAGGGCCAGAGCGATCATGATGCGCTGACGCATGCCGCCCGATAACTGGTGGGCGTAAGAGGTCATGCGTTTTTCCGGAGCCGTAATGCCAACGGTTTTTAACAGCTCCAGGGCAATGTCGTGAAGATCGTGTTTGCAGGTAGCCAGTACTTTGGCGGTATTTTGCCCACGGTAGTTCGGGTGCCGGCAGGCGATGGTTTCCATCAGTTGGTAACCGATCGTTCGCATGGGGTTTAGGGCGCTCATGGCGTCTTGGACGACCATGGCAATTTCTGCACCGCGCAACTGTCGGTATTCGTGAGGGGAAAGGGTAAGAAGTTCCTGCCCTTGAAATTTAATGCTGCCGTTGATGCGACAATTATTGCCGGCAAGACCCAAAATGGATCGAGCCAGAACGCTTTTACCCGAGCCGGATTCACCGATTAAAGCGTGAATGACGCCCTGTTCGATATCAAGATCGATGCCGTGGAGAACTTCCACAGGACCGAAAGAAACATGAAGGTCTCGGATGCTGATCAGAGGATCGTTTTGCATGAGATTATCTGAAATGCGAAACCCGCCCCTACATCACATGTGATAAGGGGCGGGGAATTTATTGAAAATTACTTAAACGAAAGATTGTCGGCGTTTAAGTACAAGCGGCCTTCGGTACCCGGGGTCCATTGGACGTTCTTTTGCTTACCGTAAATCATCGGCAAGGCATAAAGCGGGCAGGCCTGCGGGTCGTTAGCAAAGGCTTGAAGCATCTTAATCCAAGCAGCTTTACGTTCAGCGGCATCAATGGAGGTTTCCAAAATCTTGCCGTTTTCAGCAAAAACCTTGTAATCCGCGCTTGTCGTGGTGAGGAAGCCCATCGTATCCCAGGATGTACCGGGCTTCATACGACGCCACAATTGAGAGGCAGGATCCGGGAAGTAAGCCGAGAAGCTGGCGTTATTGATCATGCGGTCAGCACCGGCGCCTTCAACCTGCGTCCAGTTTTCCTTAACCTGGATTTCAACGTTCAAGCCCACGGCTTTGAGCATGGAGGCGATGGCTTGAGACACCGTCATTTCAAGCGTGTAGTAGCCGGCCTGGATACGCCAGACAATCGGTTCACCCTTGTAGCCGGAAGCCTTGATCAAAGCCTTGGCCTTTTCCGGGTCATAAAGCTTTTGGTTCAGCTCGGGGACGTAGAGGTCGCCGAAGGTCTTCGATTGGAAGCTGTCGGCAGTGTTGGTTTTGCCGGCAAAAAGGGCGTTGACCAAGAGTTCGCGGTCAATGGCGTGAAGAATTGCCTGACGCAATTCTTTGCTTTGCATGATCTTGGAAGAGCGGGAGTCAAAGACCAAGCCGTAAATGTTGTCGATCGGGCCGCCCACGACATCAACTTTACCGTCGGAAGACAAGGGCTTGATTTGATCGGGCGGCACTTCGGTGATGAGGTCGAACTCACCGGAACGAAGACCGGCAACACGTGCGGATAATTCAGGCACTTCCACAAAACTCAACTTGGCAGCGGGAGCTTTCTTATTCCAGTAACCGTCGAAGCGGGTAAGGTCCAAACGATTGCCGGTCTTGAAGGATTGAATTTGATACGGACCGGTGCCGATGGGGTGCTTCACCCAGTTTTCCCAAGAGCCGGCCTTCTTGAAACCGTCTTCGGAGATGATTTCAGACATACGGGCGGAGAAGCGGCGTTCGATCAAAGGATCGGCGGACTTCATCGTTACGCGAACGGTGTAATCATCCACTTTCTTCACTTCCTTGAGACCGCCCAAGAATTCCCAGGCAGCCGGACGACCCGGAGCTTTTTCGCCGGAGAAGCGAACAGGACCGAAGCTGAAGACCACGTCATCGGCCGTGAAATCTGTACCATCATGGAACTTCACGCCTTTGCGCAACTTGAATTCAACGGTTTCAGGGGAAATACGCTTCCAGGATTCAGCCAAGCCAGGCTTCATTTCACCCGTGTGAGTGTCGGCATAAATCAACGTTTCATAAATAGAGGACACTACACGATCAATGGCGTTGTTGTTGACACCTTGAGGTTCAACCGTAGGCGGCAATTGCTGAACAGCAACCACCATGTGTTCGGCGCTAGCGAAAGCGGCTTGGGACAACAGGCCGCAGGAAATCATCACAGAAGCAAGAAGTGTTTGACGAAACACGGTCATGAAATACTCCATCTCAAGTCAGAGGATTAAATCCGGCTTTGACAAAAACAACCGGAACAAAATTAAGGACAGCTATCTTGATGGGGTATTTTGATTGCAGAATGTTTCAGTTTTGCGATAAAAAAATGACGATTTGATGACAAAAATGCAAAAAATCATCTTAAACAGGCAGTTGTGACACGGTCATTGCCGCCTAAATCTTTAAGCGTTTGTATGGCGTTCCAACAGTCCTGATCCTCAAATATTTTTCGAACAGCTGCCCCCTGATCCCAGCCGTGTTCAAGCACAAGGCGACCGTTGGAATTCAAAAAAGACGGAGCGTGCGAAATGAGATGTTCGATGCATTTGAGTCCGTCAAATCCGTCAGTGAGGGCCAAGATGGGTTCGTAAGTCAGATTTTTCAGATGCTCATCGTCGCGATGAATGTAGGGGGGATTGCTGACGATGATGTCAAAAATATGACCTTGAGGAATGGCTTCAAACCAGCTGCCGAGATAAAAATTTACGTCAGCCTTCAGATTTCTTGCATTTTGGGAGGCAATTTCCAGAGCTTTTTCGCTGACATCGGTCGCACAGACCTTGAAAAGCGGATTTTTGAGAGCCAAGGTGACAGCGATGCAGCCCGATCCCGTTCCCATATCAAGGAGTGTGAAAGATTTATCTTTCGGATAAGCGCTCAGTACAAACTCAATGAGTGTTTCCGTATCGGGACGCGGAATGAGTACATCGGGTGTGACCTTGAAGGGCCTGCCGAAAAATTCCTGCTGTCCGCAGATGTAGGGGACAGGAACGTTCTCGGCCCGTTGTCTGACACAGTCTTGATAACGTTGCCAAACCGAGGTCTCGAGTTCGTCCCGATCATGCGTGATGAGATAGGTTCTGCCGACTCCCAGACAATGTGCAAGCAAAAGCTTGGCCTCAAAACGGTCAATGCGCTTGGCGGCCTGCTCAACGGCTTGTCTGATCGTCGGCATCTTCTTTATTCACCTAAATTAGCCAATTGCTCGATTTGGTGCTCGGTGGTAAGCGCCGTGATGATTTCTTCCAGGTCGCCGTCCATGATGAAATCAAGCTTATAGAGCGTAAGGTTGATACGGTGATCGGTAACGCGGCCCTGAGGGTAGTTGTAAGTGCGGATGCGTTCACTGCGGTCACCGGAACCGACAAGGCTCTTGCGGGTGCTGGCTTCCTGCGCCTGCTGCTTGGCAATTTCATTGGCCGTGATGCGGGAAATCAACACGCTCATGGCACGGGCTTTGTTTTCATGTTGGCTGCGCTCGTCCTGGCATTCCACAACCGTACCGGTCGGAATGTGGGTGATACGCACGGCCGAATTAGTTTTCTGCACGTGTTGTCCGCCGGCACCGGAGGCGCGGTAGACGTCAATGCGAAGATCGGCAGGATTAATTTCGACTTCGCCGATTTCATCTAATTCAGGCAGCACAGCAACGGTACAGGCAGAGGTGTGAACTCGTCCCTGGCTTTCGGTTTCCGGAACGCGCTGCACACGGTGGCCGCCGCTTTCAAATTTCAGCTTGGAGTAAGCGCCTTCGCCGATGATGCGAACGATGACTTCTTTGTAGCCGCCCAGATCACTTTCAGAGGCCGACACTATTTCTGTACTCCAGCCCTGACGCTCTGCGTAGCGGGTGTACATGCGCAAGAGATCGCCGGCAAAAAGGGCAGATTCATCGCCGCCCGTGCCTGCACGGATTTCCAGGTAAATGTTTTTGCTGTCGTTGGGATCACGAGGCAAGAGCATAATCTGCAGATCTTTTTCCAGAGCGGCAAGACGCTCTTTGCCGTTATCGATTTCTTCTTGGGCAAAATCAGCAGATTCCGGATCCTGCAGCATTTCTTGTGCTGCCTTAATGTCGCCCTCGGTTGATTCATACTCTTTGAGTTTCATGACAACCGGTTCGATTTCCGCACGTTCGCGCGAAAGATCACGAAAGCGATTCATGTCGTTGGTGGCCTCGGGCGAAGCCAACATGGCATCGATTTCTTCCAGGCGTCGGGCAATTTGTTTAAGTTTGCTGCGCATCGACTCTTTCACGGTGAGTCTCCTAAATTCAAATCAATACGAGAAATAAAACAACGAGTTGGAGCAATATTAAGCAAACTTGCTCCGTGGGGCAAAAGATGCTTCGACGCTAACGTTTGCGTTCCAGATAAAAGCGTTTGAAGCAGCTTTCAAGATGCTGCCGTTCGGCGGCAGTCAAGTGTTCGGTATCTTTGAGCAACGTAAGATTGTCGTGGATCAGTTTACGGGTAATGTCGTGTGCCATGCGTTCAAGGACTTGCTGTACGTCATCACTGTTTTGAATGCCGTGTTTGGCCCGCTCAATGCAGGCAGTCGACAAATCCGTTGCCCGCTCAATCATCATTTCAATGGTGGGAACGCAGTTGCGCCATTGAAGCCAGTCGGAAAAAAGCGCGACATGTTTCTTAATGATGTGACGGCTTTCTTCCACAGCGGCCAAACGCTCGGCCTTGCCGCTTTGGACCACTTTGCCCAAATCATCAACCGTATAGACATAGACGTCATCGAGTTGAGCAACTTCTTCTTCCACATCCCGGGGAACCGCTAAATCAACGATGAAAATGGGCTTGTGGTGGCGTTCTCGAATCGCTCTTTCAATCATTCCCAAGCCAATAATAGGCAGAGCGCTCGCCGTGCAGGAAACGATGATGTCGAAGTTGGCAATTTTTTGGGGCAAATCTGCCAATTTCATGCTTTTCGCATTGAAACGGGCGGCAAGCGCCTGACCTCGCTCAATCGAGCGATTGGCGATAGTCATCGATCTCGGATCTTGACCGTTGAAGTGTGCAGCACACAGTTCGATCATTTCACCGGCGCCGACAAACAAAACATTTAAGTCATGCAGTTCACCGAACAGGCGGTTGGCAAGACGAACCGCTGCAGCAGACATCGAAACAGTATGAGCGCCGATCTCTGTGGCAGTACGAACTTCTTTGGCAACGGTAAACGTACGTTGAAACAACGTGTTGAGCATCAACCCCAGACCGTGAGCCTTGCGAGCGGTTTTTTCCGCTTTTTTCATTTGGCCGACGATTTGTGTTTCACCTAAAACCATTGAGTCCAAGCCGCTGGCAACGCTGAATGCGTGTTCTACCACTTCCAGATCTGTGAGCGCATAGGTGTGCGGAGTCAGTTCGGACAATGACAGTTTCTTTTCTTCGGCAAGAAAGGCTTCGAGTGCGCCGATGGCAAGATCCGGATCTTCGGCAGCGCAATAAAGCTCCGTGCGATTGCACGTGGACAAAATCAGCGCTTCGGTTACACAACCGGACTCTTCACCCGCCAGGCGTGACAAGACCCTGCCGATTGTTTCGGCAGTTTCTTCGGGACCGAATGCCACTCGCTCGCGGATAGCAAGCGGTGCGGTCGTGTGGTTTAAACCCAGAGCCAATAAATGCATAAAAAAGAAAAAGGGAAAAACTTTCCCTAAAATCCAAACAGATGCGTAAGTTTATAGCTTAACGATTAAATTTTCCTTATGAATTCAAGCTTGCCGCTTATTCCCACCGATGAAGACAAAATCCGAGCGGCAGCATGGCGCGCCCGGCGTCATGTTGATCGTCAGGCACTCATGAGTGCCGGGGCGACATTTGTGCCCATCCCCGGCGTGGACATGTTGGTTGACGTGTCTGTCATGATCAAAATGATTGATCGTATTAACCAAGAGTTTGGTCTGACGCCCGAGCAAATCGAAAGATTACCCAGCCAAAAAAGGATTTTGGCTTATCAGGCTATCAGTTGGGCGGGAACTGTTCTGGCCGGTAAGGTGATCACTGCTCAATTAGCCATATCGGTACTAAAGACAGTGGGCATTAAATTGGGCAGCAAGCAGGCGGCTCGTTGGGTGCCTATTGTCGGGCAGGTCAGTGCTGCCGCGTTGGGGTTTACCGCCTTACGATACTTGGGGCGAGAACATATCAAAGATTGCGAGAAAATTGCCCGCGAAGTTATTTTGCGCTAAAATGTTTCGAATACGCCTCGCCATCAGTAAGAAAACGATTCTCTTTTAACAAGGAGTTGCTCTTTCAATGGTTCTGCGAGGAAAATATCGACAGGTTTTTTATTTTGTTTGCCGAGGAGAAAAACATGCCTAAAGAACTTCCCGTTTTAAATGAAGCGGTTTTGGCACAAGTCCAAAAAATTGCCGGTTTGGAAAAGGTTCAGAAAGCATTGCAAATTGCCAAACGCGATGTTCAGCGGGCTATGGATGAACAGGTAGAGCTTTGTGAGATTCCTGCTCCGACCTTTATGGAGGAAAAGCGCGCTCAGTCGGTTATGCAGCGTATGAAGGACTATGGTCTAACTGACGTAAAAATGGATGAAATCGGCAATGTCATCGGTGTTCGTAAGGGCATGGTTGAAGGCGGTCCGATTTTGGTCTTGGGTGCTCATATGGACTCCGTTTTCCCGATCGAAACGGATGTGACGGTGAAAAAAGACGGTATCCGTTATTCAGCGCCCGGAATAGGAGACAACTGTTCCGGTCTGCGTGCGATTTTGCAGGTCTTAAGGGGGTTGGAAGAGGCCGATATTCAAACGAAAGGGGATATCTGGTTTGTCGGTACAGTCGGTGAAGAAGGCAACGGCGACATTCGCGGCTCCAAGCATTTGGTGAAAAACAATAAGATTGACGGCTTTATTGCCGTGGACTCAACCGACGTGGGTCGTGTGCTTTACGGTGCAACGGGTTCTCACCGTTGGCGCGTGAGCATTGACGGTTTGGGCGGCCACAGCTTTGCCGAGTACGGCAAGACGCCGAGTGCCATTCACGCCATGGCCCGCGCAATTGAGAAGTTCGCAGACCTTCGCCCCGCTGCTGACCCCAAGACGACTTGGACTGTCGGTACGATTAAGGGCGGTACAACGGTCAATTCCATCGCTGCGCACTGTGAAGTTGAAATTGATATGAGAAGTTTTGACAACAAGTGTTTGCTTGCCTTGGAAGCCGAAATTTTGTCGAAATTCGATGAAGCTGTCGCCGAAGAAAATGCCTCTTGGGATATTTCCGATCAGGAACGCTTGCTTAAAGTCACCAAGACCGCAATCGGCGACCGTCCTGCCGGTACGCGCCCGCACGATTGCCCGGTTTTACAAGTTGCCCGCAGTGCTCAGAAGGTGCTGGGTATCGAATTGACTCAATACGTTCGTTCATCGACTGATGCGAATGCCCCTATGAGTGAAAATATTCCCTCCACCTGTCTGTGTTCCGGCGGTCACGCGGAAAATGCTCACAATGTCAAAGAATTCTTTGAAATGATTGACACTTATCTCGGACCTCAGTTAATTACTTTGGCTGCTTTGAGTTTGGTGGGCATCGAAGATGAAGAGCCGCTGTTGCCGAAAAAACAATATTGATCGGGCAGATTGGGTCAATAATGTTTGAGGATAGCCGTGCTGACCTTTGGAACAATGAGGCCGAAGGTCAGGCGGCAGCAAGAGTCGGAGCTAGAAGGCTTTTGTCATGTTGAAAAAATCACTTTCGTATAAGGAAGCTATAAAACAAAGCCATCGCGAAGCGGTTTATACGTTAATCGCTGCAATTGTCCTGCTGATTCTTTTTTGGTTGGCAGTGTTTTGTGCTGAGAATTCGTCCGAGGCGTTTTGGGGCTTACCTTTGTGGTTTTGTCTGTCTTGTGTGGGCGGGTACCTCTTATCTGTTTTGGCCGTTTGGATTTTGGTGAAATTTTTCTGCAGAAATTTTGATTTGACACCAGAAGAGGATAAAAAGTGATGACACAGTCGTGGATTGCCTTTATTCCTCTGATGCTTTTTTTGCTTGTCCTGTTATTCATCGGACGAGCCGATCCCCGGGAAAGTGGGCGGGATTTCTTAAAAAACTACTTTTTGGCTGACCGTACGCTGCAGGGTTTTGTTTTAGCCATGACGTTGGTGGCTACGTACGGATCCGTGAGCTCTTTTGTCTCCGGTCCCGGACTGGCCTGGCAATATGGTTTGGGTTGGGTTGTGTTTGCGGCTCCGCAAATCATTACCGGATTCTTGGTTCTCGGTGTTTTAGGAAAAAAACTCTCGTTAGTCAGCCGAAAAATTGGGGCAATCACCATTATTGATGTCATCGTGCACCGATTTCAAAGTCCGGGATTGGGAGCGTTCCTATCCATTGCGCTTCTCGTTTTTTTCATAGCAATGATGGTGGGGCAATTTATCGGTGGTGCGCAGCTCATTGCTCAGACCGCAGAGATTGATTATGTGGCGGGACTTGTCCTCTTCGGAGCGGTGGTAGTGGTTTATACCACAGTCGGCGGCTTTCGCGCGGTTGCTCTGACAGATACGGTTTGCGCGGTCTTGATGCTCTTGGGAATGGGGCTTCTTGCCTTTGATATTATCGGTTCGGCAGGCGGCTTAGAACCATTGATGAAAAAAATTGCCTCTCAGGTTTCTGATGAGCAGGCTCATGCCTTTTTTTCTCCGACCTCTGACGGCGCTTTGCCTTTGACACTGCTTTTTTCTTCCTGGATTCTGGTGGGCTTTGCGACGGTGGCATTGCCGCAGTCGGCCGTGCGTTGTATGGCTTATAAAAGTACGCAGGATTTGCACCTGGCGATGATTGTCAGCACGGCGGTGTGCGGAGCGCTGATGATCGGTATGACGCTGCTGGGTTTTTTAGCCAGAGGCGTGTTGCCGCAGGCTGAGCTTTTCGGCGGCAACACCGACGCCATGATTCCTTATTTGATTTCACATCATATGAATCCCTGGGTTGCCGGTATTACGCTGGTGGCACCGATTGCGGCGACCATGTCAACGGTGAGCTCTCTTCTGATTGCCGCCTCATCGGCCATTATTAAAGATTTGATTCTCAGAGGGTACGCACATATGCCCGATCAGGCACAAACGGTGAAGCGGTATGCGAGGTTGTGCACTTTGGCCATCGGTCTGCTTTCTTTGATTTTGGCCGTTAACCCCATGGATATCATCGTCTGGATCAACATGTTTGCTTTTGGGGGGTTGGAAATCACATTCCTATGTCCATTGGTCGGTGGGCTCTTTTGGGTGAGGGCTACAAAGCAGGGAGCGTGGGCTTCGGTAGTGCTGGGACTTTTACTTTATGGCTGGATTTGTCTGTTTAAGCCGGATTTGGGCGGGTGGCACGCGGTGACGCCATCCCTGACGGTTTCAATCATTGCTTTTATCGCTGTCAGTTTGTTCACCAAAAAACAAAATAACGCAGATTTTTTCCCTTAAAGTTGTCGTTCCGGACCTTGCCTTAACAAGGTCCGGCAACTTCAGAAATCAGAAAGTGCAATGGTCAAAAATAGCCTTTTGCTGTGTGAATTCCAGCAACCCGGCATAACCGCCCTCACGACCGATTCCGCTTTGTTTATAACCGCCGAACGGAGCCGTGACATCTCTGGGACCGTCATTAATGTAGACGTTGCCGGCTTTGATACGCTTGGCCACCGCAATGGCTTCGTTTTTGTCGCCGAATACCGCCGCGTTAAGTCCGTAGGGAGTGTCATTGGCTATCGCAATGGCTTCTTCAACAGTTTTGTAGGTAATGACACAAAGCACCGGTCCGAAAATTTCCTCGCGTGCAATGCGCATGGAGTTTTTAACGTCAGTGAAGATCGCCGGTTTGATGTAATAACCATTGGAGCAGTCAGTCGGGATTTCTCCGGCTAAAAGGGTGGCTCCTTCTTCCAACCCCAACTTAAGATAAGACGTAATTTTTTCAAATTGTGCCTTGGAGGAAACCGGTCCGATCTTCACAGACGGATCGGTGGGATCGCCGACCGGGTAATCGGGCAAGCGTTTGAGCAGCAGCTTTTCAATCAGTTCCTTGTCCGATTCAGGCACCAGCAGGCGCGAGAACGCGGTACAGGTTTGACCGCTATTGAGGAAAATGGAGTCAAAAAGTTTACCGACCGCTTTGTCATAGTCCGCACCCGGCAACCAGATGAAGGGGGACTTGCCGCCCAATTCGAGGCTGATGCGTTTGATGCTTTCCAGGGCCCGCCGGCTTAACTGAATGCCGACTTTTGTGGAACCTGTGAAGGAAACCATATCCACGAGCGGGTGTGAGGCCAAGGCATCACCCACAGCACTGCCGCGTCCGGTGACCATATTGATTACGCCCGCCGGGAACCCCGCTTGATCAAAGGCATCCACCAGCAGGTAAGCCGTCAGCGGCGTGTGCTGACTGGGTTTAAGTACAACGGTATTACCCATCAGAATTGCCGGAATGATTTTTTGGACAATTTGTCCGAGAGGATAATTCCAAGGGGTGATGCAGGCAACGACACCGATCGGTTCACGATAGACAGTCGACTGTGCCAAACTTTCTTCCAAACAAAGCTCTGATGCGCATTCAATATATGAACGTGTGCGGGTGTACTGGTAGAGACAATGCGATTGGGTCGAAAAACTGACCGGCGCTCCCAGTTCCTGAACCTCAAGATCAATGATTTTATCTTTATAGCTTTCGAAGACTTTGAACATCTTTTTCATTAAACCGATCCTGACACTCAATTCCGTTTGTGACCAGGCCTCAAAAGCGTTATGAGCAGCCTGCACGGCACGGTTGATATCGTCGCTGTTTCCTTCGGGTATTCTGGCGAAATGCTCCAGTGTGGCAGGGTTTTCGACTTCTATGAAGTGACCGCCTGAAGAATCTTGCCATTGTCCGTTGATATAGATTTTTTCAAAGCTGTAGCTCATAAATCCCCCTCGATTGAAATAACTGGTATTTTCACTTTGAGTATAGGACGGCATTAAGAGAGTGTTTTGCTTTTGGTTAAAGGCTCAGAAATACAAAAAAGGCGGCTGAATCACTAACCGCCTCAAAACAAGATCAAGGATTTAAAGATTTTTCACAAAAAGCGCTCTGATGGCATTGAGAACCGCCAAAATCATGACCCCGACGTCAGCGAAAATAGCCATCCACATATTGGCTAAACCGACGGCGCCGAGTATGAGGCAAAGAACTTTAATGCCGATGGCAAACCAAATGTTTTCTTTAACGATCGCCAGACACTTTCTGGAAATCTTAATGCCCTTGGCGATCTTTAAAGGATCATCGTCCATTAAGACAACGTCGGCAGCCTCGATTGCTGCGTCTGAGCCCATTGCTCCCATCGCGATACCGATATCGGCTCGTGAAAGAACCGGCGCGTCATTGATTCCGTCGCCTACAAACGCTAACTTACCGCGAGATTGATTTTGGTTGAGTAACTCTTCAACGATGCGAACTTTGTCAGCCGGCAGCAACTCGCTGTGGACCTCATCAATGCCCAATTCTTTGGCGACGTTTTCACCCACTTTGCGGCTGTCGCCTGTCAGCATAACTGTTTTGCGAATACCGGCATTTTTAATGGCGCGGATTGCTTCTTTAGCATGAGCCTTGATGCGGTCTGAAATAACAATGTGACCGTGGTATTCACCATTGATCGCAACGTGAACAATGGTTCCGATGCTTCGGCAGGGGATTGCTTCAACGTTGAGGCTTTTCATTAATTTTTCATTGCCGACTCCGATTTCCAAGTCGTCAATTTTGGCAATGACGCCTTGACCGCTGACCTCATGAATGTCTTTGATGCGATTGCGGTTAATGGGCAGACCGTAAGCTTTTTGAAGACTGATGCTGATGGGGTGAGAGGAAGCACTTTCAGCCATAGCCGCTAATTCCAATAGCTTCTTTTCTTCCATTTTGCAGTGGTGGATTCCGACCACTTCAAAAACCCCTTCTGTCAAAGTGCCGGTTTTATCAAAGACCAGAACTTTGGTTTCCGAAAGAGCCTCAAGGTAATTGGAGCCTTTGACAAGAATTCCCTGATTGCTGGCACCGCCGATACCGGCGAAAAAGCTCAAAGGAATACTGATGACCAATGCACACGGGCAACTGATTACCAGAAATACCAATGCACGATAAATCCAATCGTCCCATTGAGCATCAAGCCCCATCGCAAACAGGCGGACAAGCGGCGGAATTGTCGCTAAGGCCAGAGCGCCGAAAAAGACGATCGGTGTATAGACTCTTGCAAAGCGAGAGATAAAGGCTTCTGAACGAGACTTACGAGAACTCGCATTTTCCACCAATTCCAGAATTTGTGAAACCGTAGAGTCGCCGAAAAGTTTGGTTGTGCGAACTTTTAAAAGACCGGTTAAGTTGATGCAGCCGCTTGTAATTTCATCATCGACAGCGACGTTTCGGGGCAGACTCTCACCGGTTAATGCACTCGTGTTTAAAGTGGACTCACCTTCAATAACAACGCCATCAATGGGGACTTTTTCGCCCGGCTGAACTACGATGACTGTGCCTATTTCGACTTCATCAGGATCGACTTGTTCGAGTTTGCCGTCTCTCTCAATATTGGCGTAGTCCGGACGAATGTCCATCAATTGACTGATGTTTTTACAGCTTTTACCGACGGCATAGGCTTGGAACCATTCGCCTATCTGGTAAAAGAGCATCACGGCAACGGCTTCGGTGTAGTCGCCCGTATTGTCGTAAAGCGCAATGGCGATTGCGCCCAGGGTGGCGACGGTCATCAGTAGGTTTTCATCGAAAACTCGCCCGTTTGAAATGCCCTTGGCGGCTTTGAGCAAAATGTCGTAGCCAACAATGAAGTAAGGAATTAGGAATAATGCCAGCCGAAGATAACCGGTAATTGGCGATAAAACGAGAGCAACCAGGAGAACGGAGGCGATAATGATGCGAATGAGCATCTTTTTTTGTTTAGCCGTCATTGTGTTTCTCTAATAATTAAGCATTCGTTTAATCTTTGAGGGAACAAAAAGCATCATTACTGCAAATGATGCTTTTCAAAAGTCCGATCAGAGTTCGATTTCACAATCGGGTTCAACTTTTTTGCATTCAGCCAATACGGTCTTCATGACAGCCTTGGGGTCTGCACCTTCTGCGAAAGTAACAATCATCTTTTGAGTCATGAAATTAACGACTACAGAGGCAACCCCTTCGACCTTGGCGGTTGTTTCTTCCATCAAGCGAGCACAATTGGCGCAGTCGACTTCAATGGGATAGGTCTTTTTCATAACGATCTCCTTATTTAATCAATTAAGTAATCCTTTAATTGTTGACAACAATATAATCCTGATGGAAAATAATGTCAAGATTAAGTGATTGTTTAATTATGAATCAAGAATTTTCGTTTCCGCACCGCCATGCCCATCACCATGATGAGGCCTTTGCGGCTTTACCTCAAACAGCGAACTTTGAAATGGTTGCCAATACATTCAAACAACTCAGCGATCCGGTTCGTTGCCGTATTTTTTTGCTTTTGTGTCACTCAGAAGAGTGTGTCATCAATATCGCGGCATTCATGAATATGAGCAGTCCGGCAGTGGCTCATCACTTGAAATTATTGAAAGTAAGCGGCTTGGTGCAGACGCGCCGCGAAGGCAAGGAAGTGTTTTATCGGGCTGCTCAATCCGATTTAGCGCAGGAGCTTCATCACATGATTGAGAAAGTGATGAATTTATCTTGCTGCAACCCATAACAAAAAATCCCGAGTAGTAAAACTACACGGGATAATTTCTGGTGGCTGGGGACGGGATCGAACCGCCCACACGCGGATTTTCAATCCGCTGCTCTACCAACTGAGCTACCCAGCCGCCGTAAGAGTCTCGCATTTTATAGGAAAAAAAAATACTTTGCAAGAAGTGCGATAATTTTTTTGACTGACAGCCGGCTCGCATTAAAATCTAAGCTTTCTAAATGCTCTGAAAATAAACAAAAATGAGGTGATGTATGGTTAAAAAGGAACTGTTACCGTTTATCGGTGTCGCTAAGTTGATTTCCAAAGCGGTCGGTCCCGATTGTGAAGTGATTATTCATGATCTTTCCATGCCTCAACATTCTGTTGTTTACGTTGAAAATAATGCGGTCACCGGCAGAAAACCGGGAGACTCATTCGGTCATTTAGTACAAAAAGCGTTTGAATTAAGCGGTACTGATGACGTTTTTGCCAATTACTATTATCGAAAAGACAATCGTCTCATTCGCTCTTCTTCTTTATTGATTAAAGACTCCGACGGCAAGATCATCGGCGCTTTGTGCATCAATATTGATTGCACGGCGCAGGAGGCGCAAATTAAAAACACCATGCGGCTTTTACCCGGATACGATAATAAGGGTGATTTCAGAGATGCCTGGCCTCATACAAGTGCCTCGGTAGAAGAAGATAGTGTTGAAACTTCTAAGATGACGGTTCTGGGACTGGTTAATCATTTGATTGACTCAGCCGTTAAAGAAAGTCTTGCCGACGGAGAGGTTTTAACTCGGGAAAAGCGCTTGGAAATTTTGCGCTTTCTTGACTCTCAGCACGTATTTTTGATGAAAGGCGCAATGGATCGTGTAGCAGAGCGCCTGGGTGTCGCTAAAGTCACGATTTACAGTGATCTTGATGCGCTCAGAGCTGCACAAAGCGCAGACTCCTGATCGGATTAAAAACAAAAACTTTGTTGTGAAGGCTCGTCGGCAGAAAAATGATCCCATTGGATCGGCTGCATTTGATGAGCCTTCAGCCATTCGTTGGCCTTTGAAAAGTGTCCGCATCCGATAAAAGGAACCGGCGGTCGGGCAGCCGATAAAGGAGACGGATGATTTGCTTTCAAAATCAAATGATCGTTGCCGGCGGCTCTGATCAGTTCTTCTTTTGATTGCGCATAGTTTCCCCACAACATAAAGACTTTGGGAGCCGGGTTGTGTGCTGCTGCGGAAAGCAAAGAATCAGTCAATTGGATCCAGCCTTTTTTTGCATGACTGGCGGGTTTACCTTGTTCAACAGTCAATACGGCGTTTAAGAGTAAAACTCCCTGATCGGCCCAGCCCGTGAGTTCTCCGGTTGTTGGAATATTGATTCCCAAGTCTCTTGCCAGTTCTTTGTGGATGTTTCTCAGGCTGGGAGGAATTTTACAGTCAACGGCAACATGAAACGCTAACCCTTGAGCCTGTCCGGGACCGTGATAGGGATCTTGACCGACAATAACAACTCGGGTGTCCGACAGTGACGTCATCTCCAAAGCTTTAAAGGGTGTCGGAGGATAAATGATGGCTCCACTATTGAGGCGCTCCCGGATGAATTCGCACAAGGAGCGGCCGACTGCAGAAGAAAAGAAGGATGACAGCAACGGCTGCCAATCCTTCTTAATACGAGAAGTATCAAGATACATTCTGAAAGAACTGACTATTGACCGCCGAGATGAGATTCAATTGTTCCCATTCGGAAGTGCAGTAAATTGATTTGGCAGGCAAGGTTAGCCGAGCCGGATCCGGTACCGCCGCCCATCATCTTTTCCTCAAAGCGGCATTGTTCCGAAACGTAACGATCAAAGGCTGTATTGGCTTTTTCCAGAGCCGGAAGTGCTTCGTTTCGTCCGGTCACCCGATCAAGTTCGCCGGCTTGCTGCGTTAGTTTTTCAAGGGATTCACGATATTCATCGCGAGCTTGCTGCAATTCCTTTTTCAGGCATTCACGAACGGCAGAAGTCGTGGTAGCGGATTTGTAGCACTGCTCGATGGTGTCTTCAGCGTTGGAGACGCAGGGCAGTGCTATGGTTAGAATAGAGCCGAGCAAGAGAAGTTTTTTTAACATCAAATTCTCCGTTCATTTTCTAGTAAAAATCTACTTAGTTCTGTCATGCTACCAAAGACGAGATCATTTGGGGCGTGTTCTTGGGCCCAAAGATCAATGCCGACACCTTCGTTGTAGCCTGTTTTTAGTAAAAAGGCGGGAATGCCGGCATTTTTAGCGGCCAGAGAGTCATTCATAGAATCACCGATCATGGCGCAGTCACGGATACTCATCCCCATCCGATGGGCAGCCTCAATAAGCATTATCGGATCGGGTTTGACTGCGGGGAGATCTCCGGCCCCGACGATGGTGTCAAAGTAACAGATCAAATTAAACTGAGCCGCAAGTCTTCTGGCGATCGCCGCCGGTTTATTGGTGACGATGGCCATTTTATAACCATGGTCTTTCAGCTCTCTTAACGCTTCCGGGACCCCGGGCAGCTGCTTGGTACGTGTACCTTCGGCGCGCTGCATTTCTTTGAGGTATTGAGCATAAATTTCTTCAATATCGGTTTGCTCGGGAATTTTTGGGCAAACTTTAGTTAAAGCTCGCTCAACCAGCACCCTGGCTCCTTTGCCGATAAAAACGGTGACATCTTCTCGGCTGATTGAGGGCAGCGAGTGTGATGCCAACGTATTATTGATGGCTACCGTAAGGTCATCAACTGAATCAAGCAGGGTGCCGTCCAGATCAAAGAGTAAAGCTTTAGGCACGATTTCTTCCCATTTCTGCGACTTCTCGGCGACGAAGCATTTCCATTTCGTGATCAATTGCATCGCGCATATCATCAATCACCTGTTTGTACCCGGCAGGGGTTTTCTTTCCGAAAATGGCGCTGCCTGCGACAAAAGTATCGGCGCCTGCGGCGGCAAGAAGACCGATATTGTCCACTTTGACGCCGCCGTCGATTTCAAGAAGAATTTCGTGACCTGTTGCACGGCGGTGTTGATCGATAATGCTGTGGGCGGCGGCTACCTTTTTCATGACTGAAGGAATAAAAGACTGACCTCCAAATCCCGGGTTGACACTCATCAACAGCACCAGGTCAACCTTATCAAGAACGTATTCAAGGTAGTTGAGAGAAGTCGAGGGATTAAAGACAAGTCCTGCTTTACAACCGCAGTCACGAATTAAGGAAAGGGTACGGTCAATATGTCGGCTTGCCTCACAGTGAAAAGTGATGTAATCGGCTCCGGCTTTGGCAAACATCGGAATAATGCTGTCAACAGGTTCAACCATTAAGTGCACATCGATGGGAACCTGAATATGCGGTCGAATGGCTTCACAAACAAGGGGGCCGACGGTAAGGTTCGGAACATAGTGATTGTCCATTACATCAAAGTGAATCCAGTCGGCGCCTGCCTGAACCACGTCACGAACCTCTTCACCAAGGCGGGCAAAGTCAGCCGATAAGATTGAAGGAGCGATTCGACACTTTGATGATGGTTTTGTGCGATTGAAGAAAGACATATCAAGATTCCGAAAAAAATAAAGATGCTCCAATTGTAACCGAGAGCCTATGCAGGAAGAACGATTTTGTACAATGAGCGAGTCTAATTAAGAGAAAAGATTATGCGATTGAGCCGAATTTGTTTATGCAGTGCATTGATTGCTTTGTTGGCAGCGTGTACAACAACGCCTCCGGAAAAACCAACCAAGCCCGGAGAGACAAAGTTAACGTTAAAGCCGGTTGATTATGCTCAGCTACCTCTTATGCCGGAAGAAAACTGGGGACCGGCATTGGCAGCGTTTAAAGAGTCTTGTAAAAAAATGGCTGTGCGTGAGGAGTGGAAAGATGTTTGTTCAAAAGCTCAGAATATGACGTCTTCTGAAGCAAAAAACTTTTTCGCTGCCTATTTCACCCCCTATCAGGCAATTGCACAGGTAACCGATCAATCGGGAGAGGTGACCGAGACCGATATCGGAAAGATGACGGGTTATTACGAACCGATTCTTTACGGAAGCAGAACGAAAAAATCTCCATACGTCTATCCGCTGCACACGATGCCGGCAGATCTGATCACGGTGGACTTGTCCGAGCTTTATCCTCAGCTCAAAGGTCTTCGGCTGAGAGGTCAAATTCAGGGCAATCGCCTGGTGCCGTACGATTCACGCTCAGAATTGGCCAAGCGCAATCTTGATAAGTATGCAATCGCCTGGGTTGAGGATCCTGTCGCTGCGTTTTTCCTACAGGTTCAGGGATCTGGTCGAATTGTGCTGCCGGATGGAACTTATATGAGAGTCGGTTACGGTGACGTAAACGGTCATCCTTATCGCGGAATAGGCAATTACCTGGTTCGGCAGGGCTATTTGAAGAGTCACGAGTTATCCATGCAGAGCATTCAGGCTTGGGCTAAGAAAAATCCTAAAAAAGTTCAATCAGTGCTGAATCAGAATCCGAGCTACGTTTTCTTTATCGAGAGAAAAGATCAGAACCCGAATGAAGGTCCGATCGGAGCGCAAGGGGTGCCACTGACCGATATGGGATCAGTGGCTGTGGACAGACGCTTTTATCAGTTGGGCTGGCCCTTGGTGGTTGATGTGGAGCAGACCAATCCGGATATGAAGTTTACGAGGGCCGTTGTCGCTCAAGACACGGGTGGTGCTATTCGTGGCCCCATTCGTTTTGACTTCTACTGGGGAAGCGGAAACGACGCGGCGCTGTCTGCCGGCAGACAAAACAGCAACGTGAGAGCCTGGGTGTTATTGCCCAATGGGATGACGCCGCCTGGGCAGTAACAATATTTTTAGAAGAGCCCTCGGTAGACAAACTGCACGCCCATGATGAACATTACGCAAGACAAAAGCGTGATGAGAAGTTTTGGGCGGCTTCTTTTTGAAAGCAATGCGCCAATTTGAGCACCAACCATAGCGCCGCAACCGACGGCTATTGCCGGTATCCAGACGATATGGTTCAAAAAGGCGTGGCTAATGACGCCGACAAAAGAGCTTACCATCAGAATAAAGGTGGAAGTCGCTACGGCAATATGAGCAGGGAATCCAAGGATGAAAACCATCATCGGCACGTGAATAACACCGCCGCCGATGCCGAGAATCGAGGATAAAAAGCCGACGATAAATGAAAGTGCCACGCCGAGTAATACGTTAAATTGAGATTTCTCAACAGAAAAAGTCGCAGCAGAGACATTGGCTTTTTTTGAACTCGATTTACTGTACATCAGTATGGACAAAATACAGAAAGCTGAACCGAAAATAAGGGAAAAGCTGTTTCCGTTGAAGAAATCTGTGATGTAGCTGCCCATAAAGGCACCGGGGACGGTCGCAAGCGCAAAAGGTACTGCGGCGCGAAACATGACTTTGTGCTGTCTGATATAAGCCCAGGTGCCTGAAAGCGCATTGAGTAAAACACCGAAAAGACTGGTCCCGATGACTTGCTGAACATTTTCAAAAGTGGAGCCGTTCGGACTCATCATGGTCAGCATAAAAAGCGGCACCATGATCATTCCGCCACCAATACCAACAAGAGAGCCAAATGCTCCGACACCAACACCGACAGCAAAAAGTTCAGCAAATTCAATCATGGGAATAACGAAAAAGAGGTTCTAACGATTCGGGCTTTAAAGAAGAAGTCAGCCGATATAACCGTGAGTATAGTACGTGATTGTTTAATAAGCTTGAAAGATTTCTGCGCAGGTTGTTAAAACGGCCGCATTTGCGGCCGCTGGTTAATTATTGGGCTTTGAGGCGTTTTTCAATTTCTTCAAGGCTTACTGCGCCATCTATACGATAGCCGTCATCAAAGTACATACTGGGTAAGCCTTCAAGACCGAAACGATTAAAGAGGATAAGGTTTTTATTCCCGTTTTCAGGTTTGCAGTTTTTCGGCAAAGCAGGAGGCTCTTTTTGTTCCAGCATCCAGTCATACCACGCCTTTTCCACATCGGGAGCACAAAGGATGCGATTGACCATCGCCTCAGAATTCATTAAGGGAGTAATGAATGTGTAAATGGTCACATTATCAAGATCCTTTAAGGTGTGTTCCAGGCGCTGACAGAAGCTGCAATAGGGATCGGCGAAAAGATAAAGGTTGCGCTCGCCTTTGCCGTGAACAGTTTTAATAGCTTGATTCAACGGCAAGGCTTTGACGTCTATACGGGAAAGATCATCGAGCCGGGTCTGGGTGATATCTTTTTGATTGGCGATGTCATAAATGTGGCCGGCAAAAAGGAACTTGACATCTTTATCAACGTAAAGCAGATTACGGTCGGCCACAACTTCATAAAGTCCCATGGGTAAGCATTTTGCGCTGGTAGCCTCGATATTCATTTTTTGTTTGACAAGTGTCTTGACACGATCTGTGTCGCTCGAGGCAAAGGCACCGGAAGCCATAGCAAAAAGAATGGGAAGAATAAGAATCTTTTTATTCATAGCAGAGTAATCGATTAATTCGGACCAAGTAATGATAAAGAAGAGAATATGGCTTAGGTTGTTTGAGTTGAAAAAAATAGAAAAAGGTCTTGACAAGTAAGAAACGGGGGTTAAAATACGCAATCCGTTGCTTCGATGGCAAC
>ERZ779866.539-NODE-539-length-42016-cov-5.016349_pt1 | contig 42016 bp, 44 predicted proteins | sample MGYA00511248_ERZ779866 | MGnify/ENA primary metagenome ERZ779866 (study PRJEB29588, sample SAMEA2155758) | human gut metagenome | biome: human gut; feature: human-associated habitat; material: faeces | place: Denmark | collected 2008/2010 ... | reverse complement strand
GTATTCGTTTAAATTTGAATGAAATTCCTTTAGATGATCTAAAAACTTTTCAAATGTTAGAAAAAGGTGATACTTTAGGTGTTTTCCAATTAGAATCACCAGGTATGAAAAATTTATTTAGACAATTAAAACCACGATGCTTGCAAGATATTGGCGATGCCAATGCTCTTTATCGACCAGGACCTATGGGAGAAATTCCTCATTATATTGCACGTCGTTTTAAAAAGGAAGAAGTTGTTTATCCTCATGAGGATTTAAAAGAAATCTTAGAGCCAACTTATGGGATTATGATTTATCAGGAACAATTGATGCAAGTTGTTCAAAAAATTGCGGGATTTTCGCTTTCTAAAGCAGATAATTTAAGAAGAGCGATTTCTAAAAAAGATTTTGATTTAATGGCTTCTATTAAAAATGATTTTATCGAAGGAGCTTTAAAGAAAGGATATAGTCAAAAACAAGTAAATGAGATCTTTACTTTGATAGAAAAATTTGCGGATTATGGTTTTAATAAATCGCATGCTATTGCTTATGGCTTGATTGCTTATCAATTAGCTTATCTTAAAGCAAATCATCCACTAGCATTCTATGGGGCAATTCTTTCTAATGAACAAAATAGTGATGTTCATAAAATGGAATATATTGCTGAAGCAAAGAAATATCGTATTCGTGTTTTACCACCTTCTATTAATTATTCAACAAACCGTTTTGAACAAGTAGAAGGAGATTTACGTTTTTCTCTTTTAGGTATTAAAAATGTAGGACAAGCGGGTTATCAAGCGATTGTTGAAGAAAGAGAAAAGAATGGTTTGTTTAAAGATATTTTTGATTTTATTTCACGGATGGATGGAAAAAAAGTCAATACGATGATGTTAGAGAGTTTAATTGATGCGGGAGCTTTTGATGAATTCGAATTGAATCGAGCTACTTTAAAAGCTAATCTTGAAAAGATTGGAGAGTATGCTAATTTAAAAAATACGATTGGTATAGATGAACCTCCTTTATTAGATATTGTTCAAGAAAATAAAATGATTCGTCTTGAACTAGAAAAGAAAGCTTTAGGGGTTTATTTATCAATGCATCCTTTGGCGTATTTAAAACAAAAATTACAAGTTCCTGTAATTGCGATTGCCCGTTTAAATGAATACGTCTCTAAAAATGTGAGTGTTTTATTAATGCTTACAAGAGTCAAAGTAATTGTTGATAAAAAGGGTAATGAAATGTGTTTTATTGAAGGACATGATGAAACAGGAAATGTCGAGGGAGTTGTTTTTTCATCAACTTATCGACAAGTAAAAGATTTATTAGAAAAGAATAAAGTAATCTATATTGAAGGTAGAATAGATTATCGAGATAAATTATCTTTGGTTGTCCAAAGAGTTAAAGAAATAAGTAAATGAGGTATAAAATGGAAAAGTTAGTTGTTATTGATGGGAATTTTTGGTTGTTTAGTTGTTATTATGCTACGGCAGCAATGGGAAATTTAATGGTAAATAAAGATGGGATTCCAACGAATGCGGTTTATGGTTTTGCCAATCGTTTAGAAAGTCTTTTAAAACAAGATCCAGAATATTTAGTTGTGGCTTTTGATGCCAAAGGGAAAACCTTTAGAAGTGAATTATTAGAAGAATACAAGGGAACAAGAAAACCAACGCCTGATGAACTTATTTGTCAGTTTTCAATGGTTAGAGAGTTTTTAGATGCGCATCATATTCCTTATATTGAAAAAGAAGGGTATGAAGGAGATGACATTATTGGTACCATTTCTAAAAAAGCGGCAAGTCAAGGAATGGAAGTTGCTATTTATACAAATGATAAAGATATGATGCAACTGATTAATCCTTTAGTTAAACAATATAAAAAACCTCAAAAAACTAATGATTATGAAATCATTAGTGAAGAAAGCTTTGTTGAAAAATATAACTTGAATCCTGATCAAATGCGTGATTTATTAGGACTTATGGGTGATAGTGCTGATAATATTCCAGGTATTCCAGGTATTGGTGAAAAAACAGCTTTAAAGCTTTTAAATCAATACGGAACAATTGAAAATTTAAAAGAACATATGTCAGAACTTAAAGGAAAAATGGGAGAAAAAGTAAGAGAAAATATTGAATTGGGGCTACTTTCTAAAAAGATTGCGACAATTCTCACCGATGCTCCTATTGAACTTGATTTGGCAGCTTGGAAATATCAAAAACAAGATTATAATGATGATCTTGCCGCTTTTTATCGTCGTTATGATATGAATTCTTTACTTAAAAGAATGTCTATTTCTAATGAAACAAAACCGATAAAACCATTAGAATATCAAATTGTAGATACTTTACCAACCATTAAAAAGGATAGTGCTCTTGTTGTTGGTGTTTATGATACTAACTATCATAAATCACCAATTCTTGGTTTTGGTATTTATAATGATCAAGAAGCGTATTATATTTCTTTAGAAAAGGCAATTCAAGATCAAGGATTTAAACAATTTATTGAAGATGAAAATATAAAAAAATATGGTTATGATATTAAAAAATGTATCAATGCATGCCGTTGGCATGGTCTTACAATTAAAGGATATTCTTTTGATTTACAATTAGCTTCTTATATTTTAAATCCATCATTAAAAGATGAATTAAAAATTGTTTGTGATTATTATCAATATTTCGACTTACAATTTGATGAGGAAATCTTTGGTAAAGGTGCTAAAAAACACATTCCTGAAGAAAGTATTCTTTCAAAACATTATGTTTTACAAGCAAAAGCAATCTATGAATTAAAAGATGAAGCAATCAATCGTTTGAAAAAAGATCAACAATATGATCTTTATGAAAATGTAGAAATGCCTGTTGCCTTTATTTTAGCGGATATGGAATATCAAGGAACTAAAATGGATCAAGGAGTTTTAAAAGAATTAGGGGATACGTTTAAAACACAAATTGATCAATTAGAAAAAGAAATCTATCTTTTAGCCCATAAAGAATTTAATATTGCTTCTCCTAAACAATTAGGAGAAGTGCTTTTTGAAGATTTAGGCCTTCCTAATGGAAAGAAAACAAAAACAGGCTATTCAACATCAGTTGATGTTTTAAATAAACTGAGAAATGTGCATCCAATCATTGATAAAGTTTTAAATTATCGTACGATCAGTAAACTTTATTCAACTTATATCGTTGGTTTACAAGAACAAATCTTTATTGATGGGAAAACACATACCATCTATAATCAAGCTTTAACTCAAACAGGACGTCTTTCTTCAACAGATCCAAACTTACAAAATATACCAGTGAAAACAGAAGAAGGAAAACTTATTCGTAAAGCATTTGTTCCTGAATATGACTATTTAATTTCATTTGATTATTCACAAATTGAATTACGTGTATTAGCTCATTTAGCGAATGTGACAAGTCTTATTCAAGCATTTAATGAAAATAAAGATATTCATCGACATACAGCAAGTGTAGTTTTTGGTGTCAGTGAAGATGAAGTGACTTCAACAATGCGTCGAAACGCTAAAGCAGTCAACTTTGGAATTATTTATGGGATGTCAGATTATGGACTTGCCGAACAATTAGGTGTGACTGTCAAAAAAGCAAAATCTTTTATTGAAAAGTATTTTGAAAAATATGCAGAAATTAAAGAGTATATGAATAAAAGCATTGCTTTTGGAAAAGAAAATGGTTATGTTTCTACGGTTTTAAATAGAAAACGTTATATTCCTGAAATCAATGAAAAGAATTATATGCGTCAAGAATTTGGAAAGCGTTTAGCGATGAATTCACCAATTCAAGGTTCAGCGGCAGATATTATCAAGCTTGCCATGATTAAAGTTGATCAATTATTAAAAGAAAATCATATGAAATCAAAAATGATTTTACAAGTACACGATGAATTGATTTTTGATGTTTATGAAGATGAACTTGAACAAATGATGAAACTTGTTCAAACAGGAATGGAAAGCGCTTATCAAATGACAGTTGAATTAAAAGCAGAAGGAACATACGCTAAAAATTGGTATGAATTAAAGTAGGTGAAAAAATGCCAGAATTACCAGAGGTTGAAACGGTAAAAAGAACGTTAGAAAATTTTATTTTAAATAAGAAAATTAAAGATATAGAAGTTATTTATCCTCGTATTATTGAAGATGATGTTGAAGTGTTTAAACAAAGAGTTGTTAATAAAACATTTTTAAAGATAGATCGGGTAGGAAAATATTTGATTTTTATTTTAGAAGATATTGCTTTTGTTTCTCATTTAAGAATGGAAGGTAAATATCAAATTTGTACAAAAGAAACACCACTTTCTAAACATGATCATGTGATTTTCTATTTAGATGACGATACACAGTTACGTTATAATGATGTTCGTAAATTTGGACGTATGAAACTTGTGAATAAAGAAGGTTATAAAACATTAAAGCCACTAAATCAACTAGGAAAAGAACCTTTTGAGGCAGATGTTAATGAAATCTATCGACGTTTAAAAAATAAAGATACTGCCATTAAAACGGCTTTGCTTGATCAAACGCTTTTAGCGGGAATTGGAAATATCTATGCCAATGAAATTTGTTATGCCATGCATTTAAATCCCCAAACTAAAGCAAAAGCTTTAAGTAAAAAAAGAGTAAAAGAGCTTATAGAAGTTTCAAGTTCTATTTTAAATGAAGCAATTAAACAAGGTGGGACAACGATTCATTCCTTTAGTGCTAATGGGATTGATGGTTTATTTCAGGTGCAATTAAAAGTGCATATGCAAGAAAAATGTCCTCAAGGACATGACATTAAAAAAATATCTTTAAATGGGAGAGGAACATATTATTGTCCAATATGTCAAAAAGCAAGACGATGAAAGTATATGGAATTACAGGAAGTATTGCCTGTGGAAAATCCACAGTAACCAATTATTTACGAGAACATGGCTATCTTGTCATTGATGCCGATCGAATTTCTAGGGAGGCTCTTACAATAGATCAAGGGTGTATTGAAAAAGTTGATCAACTTTTTCATTGTGTATATGGAGGTATTGTTGATCGAAAAGCTTTAGGAAAGAAAGTTTTTCATGATGCAAAGGCTAAAAAAATGTTGGAGAATATTATTCATCCCTATGTTATTTCTCAATTAAAAGAAGCTATTCAAGAAAATCAAGATTTACCATGTTTATTTTTAGACATCCCCTTACTTTATGAATCTCATTTAGAATATCTTTGTGATTCAATTATTGTTGTTTATCTTGATGAAAAACAACAAGTAAAACGTCTGATGGAAAGAGATCATATTGATGAAGAATATGCTTTGACGATTATGAAAAATCAAATATCTTCTGATAAGAAAAAAGAAATGGCGGATATTGTTTTAGATAATACAAAAGATCCAACATTTCTTTACCAACAGATAGAACAACTAATGAAAGGAATAGAAAATGAAAGAATTACTGACAAGTGACATTTATCAAATAAGAAGTAGTTATATGCTTGATGATATTTCTTATAAAACACTTTTACAACTTTATCAACCAATCATGGGAATGGAAGCTGTCTCTTTGTATATGACACTTTATTCAGAACTTGATCAAATAACACTTACAAAAAGTCCTTCTTTAATTTCTCGGCTTTGTAAGATGACGGGATTTTCTTTAAATGAACTTTCTCAATCTTTAAATAAGTTAGAAGCAATTGGTTTAATGAGTTCTTATAAAAAGAAAAGTCAAGAAAATCGTTTTCTATTTGATTTAAAAATGCCTTATTTACCCCATGAATTTTTAAATCATCCTATTTTAAATGATCTTTTACAACAAAGATTAAAAGATGAGTATAAAAAAACAGTCTCTGTATTTAAGGTCTATAATGTCAATCTTGAGCATTACCAAGATATCAGTGCGAATTTTACGGATGTTTTTGATGTTCATTATCAAGGAAAAGAAGTTTTAAAAGAAAAAAGTTATAAACAAAAAATACATAAAGCTTTTGAAGATGAATATGATCTATCACTGTTCTATCAAGGTATAGAAAATTTACAGTTATCTAAAAAAATGTTTACCAAAGAAGATGAACAATTAATTCAACGAATGGGATTACTTTATAAAATCAATGCATTAGATATGCAAAATCTTGTTAAACAGTCCGTGGTTAAAGGACATCTTGGAAAAAGATTGTTTTCAAGAAATTGTCAACAATATTATGATTTGAAAATGCCTGAAAAATTTGAAAATATTTTTCATAAGCAATCGCCTTTACTTCATGAACAAACTGGAAAATCTTCACTTGATAAACATATCTATTATCTAGAAAATATTTCACCTTATGATTTATTGAAAGATAAAATGGGTGGTAAAGAACCATTAAAGAGAGATTTACAAGTGATTGAATCTTTATTGACAACTTTAGAATTAGAACCTGGGGTGATTAATGTTTTAATTGAAACGACACTTGAAAAATGTAATCAATCTTTACCTAAAAGCTTCATGGAAGCTTTAGGAAGTCAATGGAAAAGAAAGAAGATTCAAACGGTTAAAGAAGCTATTGATGAAGGAAAAGCTTATTTGAAATATCAAGGAAAACAAAATGCTTCTTGGGATGAATATACGAAAGAATTTAATATTGTTTCCCATGATCAAAAACAAGAAGATGTTGATGAAGATGCGCTTGCTTTATTGCAACAATATGATTAGGAGGAAGAAAGATGCAAAATATACAAGAATTTCATTTATTTGATAATGATCAAAATTTTCAAAAACAAAAACAAGAAAGTATTGATCAATTAATCCAAAACCCAAATATTTTAAAATTTTTATCTGATCATTCTCTTAATCGTGAGTTTATTGAAGATAATTGGGTAGAGTTTTTAGATTATCAAGAAGATCTACAAATATGTCAAAATTGTAAGGATTTATCTCAATGTCAAAAAGTATCAAAGGGAATGCAACAACTTCTTTGTTTGGAAAATGAAGGGTTGAAAGTTAATTTAACACCATGTCGTTTTGGTAAAGCTTTATTAGATAAACAACATTTGTTAAGTCATATTACAGTTAGTAATGTTAGTGATGATTTACTTTTGTCTGATTCACATTCGATTAAAGATATTATGAATAAGGAATTGGCAGTTAAGATTAATGAGTTTTTATCAAAACCAAGTCAAAAGGGTCTTTATATTTATGGATCTTCTGGTTGTGGAAAGTCAACTTTAGCTGGTTTTATAACACGTTCACTTTCTAGAAAGGATTATCATATTGGTTATATTCATTTTCCTACATATTTAATGGATTTAAAGAATTCTTTTAATGAATATGGTAATGATAATAATATAGAGGAACTTAGAAATGTTGATTATTTGATTATTGATGACCTTGGAGGAGAAAATGTGACAGCTTGGTCAAGAGATGAAGTCTTAGCGGCGGTACTTACTTATCGTAGTCAAAATAAAAAAGTAACGCTCTTTACGAGTCAATATGATCAAGAAAATCTTATCAAAATCTATACATTAAAGAAAGATGCCCGTGAAAAAATAAAAGTAGAGCGCTTACTTAATACAATATTTACAATGTCTATACCAATTCTCATCAAACAATAAAGAATAACGCAATAAAATTGCAAAAATTCTTGTAGAAAAGTCATGATTTGTGCTAAAATCACTATGTATGAAATGTTATGAAATAGGGAGTGAACATTATGGTTAAATGTATAGGTGTTTTAACATCTGGAGGAGATGCTCCAGGAATGAATGCAGCTGTTCGTGCAGTAGCGCGTACATGCTTAAATAAAGGAATTGAAGTTTATGGTGTAAAACTAGGATATAAAGGTTTACACGATGGTGAATTTATTAAGTTTGATCGTCATAGTACACGTAACATTATTAATATTGGTGGTACTATGTTAAAATCAGCAAGATTCCCTGAATTCAAAGATCCTGAAGTTAGAAAAGAAGCAATTGAAAAAATGAAAGAAGTAGGAATGGAAGCTTTAGTTGTTATCGGTGGTGACGGAAGTTACAATGGTGCATTAAAGTTAACTGAAATGGGTATCAACTGTATTGGTATTCCAGGAACAATTGATAATGATATTCCTGATACTGATCACACAATTGGATTTGATACTGCATTAAATACAATTGTTGATGCTTTAGATAAATTAAGAGATACATCAAGTTCTCATCAAAGATGTACAATTCTTGAAGTAATGGGACGTAGATGTGGAGATTTAGCTATCAATGCTGGTATCGCTGATGGTGCTGAAATGGTTATCACTAGTGAAATCGGATATGATGAAAACAAAGTTATTGAAGTATTAAAAGCATCAAAAGCTTCTGATAAAAAACATGCAATCGTTGTAATTACTGAACATATTACAGATGTGCATGAATTAGCTAAAAAAGTTGAAGCTGCAACTGGTTTTGAAACTCGTGCAAACGTTTTAGGACATATGCAACGTGGTGGTAGACCATCAGCAAGAGATAGAGTTCTTGCTTCAAGAATGGGTGTTTATGCCGTTGAATTACTTGAAGCTGGAAAAGGTGGTTTATGCGTAAGTGAAGTAAATGGTCAAATCAAAGGATTACCAATTACTGAAGTATTAGGACATAAACGTGAAACTGACTTTAGTATTTACGAAGACGCTATTAAACTTCGTTAATATAAACTTAAATGAAAATATGATTGTGAGGATATTAGGATGGTATTAGAAAAAGAAAGAAAAAAGAAAACACGTATTGTGTGTACAATTGGGCCAGCTTCTGAAGACAAAAAAGTCTTAACTAAATTAGTTCAAGCTGGTATGAACGTAATGAGATTAAACTTCTCTCATGGTGATTTCGAAGAACATGGGGGAAGAATTAAAACTTTAAGAGAAATCAACAAAGAATTAAACAAAAACGTAGCTATCTTATTAGATACTAAAGGACCTGAAATTAGAACTGGTGATTTCGTTGGTGGAAAAACTGAATTCAAAAAAGGTCAAGTTTCTACTATCTGTGTAGAAGATATTGAAGGAACAAGTGAAAGATTTACAATCACTTATAAAGATTTATATAAAGATGTTAAACCAGGTGGTTTCATCTTAGTAAACGATGGTCAAGTAGAATTATTAGTTGATCATGTTGATGGTACTGATATCGTATGTATCTGTGCTAACGATGGTGTTGTTAAAAACAAACGTGGAATCAACGTTCCAGGAATCAAATTAGGATTCGATTACTTATCAGAAAAAGATATCGGAGATTTAACTTTTGGTTGTCAACAAGGTGTTGATTTCATCGCTGCATCATTCGTAAGACGTCCACAAGATGTTTTAGATGTTAAAAAATTATTAATTGAAAACGGTCGTCCTGAAATTCAAATCATCGCTAAAATCGAAAACAGCGAAGGTGTTGAAAACATGGATGAAATCTTAAAAGTTGCTGATGGTATCATGGTTGCTCGTGGTGACTTAGGTGTAGAAATTCCTGCTGAAGATGTACCATTAATTCAAAAAGAATTAATCAATAAATGTCGTGCTGCAGGTAAAATCGTTATCACTGCTACTCAAATGTTAGATAGTATGCAAGAAAACCCAAGACCAACACGTGCCGAAGTATCTGACGTTGCTAACGCAATCTATGATGGTACTGATGCAATCATGTTATCTGGTGAATCTGCTCAAGGTAAATATCCAGTAGAAGCTGTTGAAACAATGACTAAAATTGCTTTAAAAACTGAAGGAACTTTAGATTACGCTTCATTACAAAGAAAAGCAATCAGAACTGCTCCATTAGATCAAAGTGAAGCTATCTGTATGTCAGTTGCTGAAATCGCATCTAAATTTAACGTTGCTGCAATCGTTGCATTCACTGATTCAGGATTCACAGCTAGAAAAATGTCTAGATATCGTACAAAATCTATGATTATTGCTGCTACTCCAAATGAACAAACTACAAGAGCATTAGCTATCAACTGGGGTGTTAAATCAGTATTATGTAAACAAATGGATACAAGAGCTGCTATGATTGAATATGCTCAAGTTATCGCTAAAGAAAACTTAGTTGAACCAGGTGAACAAATTATTGTTACTGCTGGTACACCAGGTGTTGCTGGAACTACTTCTTACTTAGAATTAATTACAGTAAAATAATTAAACAAAAAAAACTCCGTTTCTGATGAAACGGAGTTTTTAATTTCTTTTAGAAATAACAAGTGCAAGTTTACCGATGATTTTAAATTCATGATAATTGTATTCATTGATAATAATAGGAGAATATTTATCATTTGCTGGTTGCAAAATAATGCAATTTTGTTTAGAATCATTAAAATATTTTTTACATGTCGCAATGTTATCCTCAATCCCAAAACACCCTACATCTCCATTGTTGAGCTGTTGTGTCTTTTCAAAAATAATAAGATCTCCAGATTGAATATTTTCATCAATCATACTATCTCCATCAGCGTACTGACAAAAGTAATCTTTTCGAGAACTTAATAAAGATTCAGGCAATGAAATATACTCTTCAATATTGTCTTCAACAAAAATACCATCACCACAGCAAACATCACTGTATAAAGGAATATCTATATTATGACTATGCCCATGCAAAGAGGGTTCATCAATACCTAATAGATAATTAGGAGTTACATTAAAGATTTCTGCGAGTCTAGAAATGGTTTCCTTTTTTAAATTTGGGACACGACCATTTTCATATTTTGCAATCGCTGATTTTTGAACACCTAGCATTTCTCCAAGTTGTTGTTGAGTCAAACCTTTTTCTTTTCTTAATTTTTTTATACGTTCACCTGTCATCAAATCACTCCTTGTGTCTTAATATTACCATATATGAGTATATATAGTAAATAAAATATCTAAAAAAGACACAAAAAGTGTTGACGATGTCTCAAAATAGAGTTATATTATAAGTGTCTTAAAAAGAAACATTTAAAAATATAAAACAATAAAGTTGAATTAATAGAAACTTGGGAGGAAAGAATTATGGAAAGATTATCAAATAGAGGTTTATTAACAGTTGTAGTAGCTTCACTTGCAATGAGTGCAATAGTAGCACAATGGGTTGGTCATGTCATTGATATACTTTTTGTAATGTAAAAAATACTTTATTTTATCAAAAAATAATGTATAATTGCTACATTGATTTTAACTTCAAACTAATCGAATAGGAGAATAAAATGGAAAAAATAGCAATTATTACAGATTCTTGCAGTGATTTAAAAGAAAAGTATAGAAAAGAAAACAATATATTTGTTTTACCGATACAAATTTCATGTGATGGAAAAACTTATCGAGATGGAATAGATATATCTTCAAAAGAAATCTATCAATTACAAAAAGAACATATGTTAAAAACTTCATCACCTGTTGGACAAGAACTCTTTTCGTTGTTAGAAAGTTTAAAGGTAAATGGGTATAGTCATGTCATTGGAATTTTCTTATCAGCAGGAATTTCAGGAACAAGCAATCAAATGCGTTTGTTTTGTCAAAGTCAAGAGGATCTTGTTTGTCATATCATCGATAGTAAAAGTGCTTCTGTTGGTTTAGGGATCATTGCAATAGAGTTAGCACACTATTGTCAAAAGGGTGTGACCTTTGAACAAGCAATCTCTTATGGCGAAAAGCTTGTTGAAGAGAACTATGCTTATTTTTCAATTGATGATTTAGGTTTTCTTCAAAAAGGTGGAAGAATAGGCAAAGCATCAGCATTTTTAGGAACGACATTGAAAATTAAACCTATTTTGTCTTTTGAAAAAGAAAACGGTGAAATTTATGTACCTAGTAAAGTAAGAGGTAATAAAAAAGTAAAGTCAAAACTTGTAGAACTTATTGAAAAACATCTTGGAGATCACTCACATCAAAAATTTGCCCTGGCAATTGCAGATGGAAATAATTTAGAAGAAAGAAATGAATTAGAAAAAATGTTAAAAGAAAAATTTCCAACATTTGAATACATAATTGACGGTCATGTTGGAGCTGCACTATCGTGTTATCTTGGATCAGGATTACTTGGTGTAGCCATTCAATTCATATAAAAAAATAAAAGAATCAGTTCTTTTTCAAACTGATTCTTTTATTATTATTATTTATTTTTCCATAAATGCCCATTTTGGTAGACCTTTGTAATTAGTGTTGCAATATCATCGATTCCCATATCACTATTAATACATAAATCATAGTCTTTCATAGTAGCCCAAGTATTTGTTGTGTAATAGTTATAATAGCTTTTACGTTGTTTGTCTCTTTTTTGAACGTATTTCTTTGGATTATCATGTTCTTCTTTATAATCATTAACTACACGATTTAATCTTGACTCAAATGGTGCATAGACAAAAATTCTTAAAACATCTGGATAATCTTCTAAAATATAATTTGCACATCCGTTGACGATGATACAATCTTCTTTTTCTGCAAGGTGTTTAATAATTTTTGCTTGTGTTGCATAAACTTGGTCATTTATTGGTAAAACAAGAGGACCATTATTTAATGAATATGCAAAACTAGATGATTTTTCTTGAGAAGCTTTCCGAATTGTATCGATATCAATTCCAAGCTCTCTTGCAGTTTCATCGATTAATTCATTGTCATAAAAGGAAATATTTAATGCTTCAGCAACTTTCTTTGCGATAAGACGACCTCCTGAACCATATTCTCTGGTAATTGTAATTATTTTGTGTGCCATAAAAAGTACCTCCTATATATTATATGATAACATATTTTGATGATAACTGGTAAGAATTTGGTGTATAATAAATAAAAGGAGGTTGTTATTTTATGTGGTATCATGAAAAAGTATTTTATCAAATTTACACATTGAATTTTTGTGGCGCACCATTTGATAATGATGAACACATTGTTCATAGAATTACAAGAATCAATGATTTTGTGGATTATTTTAAAGAATTAGGTATTGGAGGAATTTATTTTAATCCGATTTTTTCAAGTGATCATCATGGTTATGATACAAGAGATTATCGGGTTTTAGATGAACGTTTAGGGACGAATGAGGATTTTAAAGAAGTTTGTCAAAATCTTCATAGTCATCAAATAAAAGTGGTACTTGATGGTGTCTTTAATCATGTTGGTAGGGGCTTTTTTGCGTTTAAAGATGTTCAGGAAAAAAGAGAAGCAAGTCCTTATAAAGATTGGTTTCATATAGATTTTAATGGTGATTCTCCTTATCAAGATAATTTTTATTATGAAGGTTGGGAAGGACACTACGAGCTTGTTAAATTGAATTTGGATCATCCAGATGTTCAACGTTATTTATTGGATTCGGTTGATTTTTGGATTGATTATTTTGATATCGATGGAATTCGTTTAGATGTTGCTTATAGTTTACCAAGATGGTTTATGGCAATGTTAAAAGATCATTGTCGTCAAAAGAAAGAAGATTTTTTCTTGCTTGGAGAGGTTTTAGGTGATAATGCGGGATATATGTTTAGTGAAGCACATTTGGATAGTATTACAGATTATCCAGGATTTAAAGGTTTGTGGTCTTCTTTCAATTCTTTAAATATGTTTGAAATGGCGCATACGATCAAAAGAAATTATAAAGAGATGTATCAAGGACAAATCTTATGGAGCTTTGTTGACAATCATGATGTTGCTCGTATTGCTTCACAATTGACGGATCTTGAAAAATTACCACTTATTTATGGCATGTTATTTTCTTTACCAGGCATCCCATGTATTTATTATGGAAGTGAATGGGGACAAACAGGAAAGAAGGAACAAGGAAGTGATGCTTCTTTACGTCCTGAGTATGAAAAACCATTACCAAATGATTTAACAAAATATATTAAGAAATTGGTTGAAATAAGAAATAAATATAAAGCACTTCAATTAGGTGAATATAATGAACGTATTCTAACAAATAAACAATTTGTTTTTGAAAGAGTATTTGAAAATCAAAAAATAATCATTGCTTTAAATTTAGATGAAAATGAGTATATGATTTCTTTAAATGAACAAAAAGCACATTCATTAATTGAAAATATTAGTATTGATTCTTTAAATAATGTTATCTTGCTACCTAAATCGATTCAATATTATTTAATTGAAAACTAAAAATGTAGCGCTTAAACGCTACATTTTTTATTCGATAATCATTGCATTTTCAATTGGCATTAATGGATAATCTTTATTAATATGATCATAAAATAAAATTCCATCAAAATGATCAAGCTCATGTTGTAAACAAATGGCTAGATAACCACGGGCAACAATCTTAACATTCTTTTCAGTTAAAGCATCATAACCTTCAACGGTAATTTTAGCATGACGTGGAACATATCCTTGAACATCTTCTAAAACAGATAAACAAGCTTCTCCTGTTTTTAAATAAGATTGTTTAGGTGTATAAGAAACAATTTTAGGATTTGCAAGTGCATAGTCTGTAGAATTAATAACTTCTCCGTTTTCATCAAAATCAAGAACATGTATAGCGCACATTCTTTTTGGAATACCAAGTTGAATAGCAGCAATACCAACAGCTGGTCTTAAATCATATTTTTCAGAAAGTTTTTCATCTTGACTAGCAACAAGAAACGCGTGCATATCCATGAGTAAATCATGATCTTCTTTTGATAAAGGAAGAGATACTTCCTTTGAAATTGATCGAATTAATTTGTTTGAATCATCTATAATATCTTTCATTAATAACATATAATCACCTCATTCTTGGTTATTATAACACATTTTGAGGTGATTGAAATAACTAAGGTCTAATTCTTGAATTACCACAGATGATTAATAATAAGAAAACAACTAAAACAATAGCAAACCAACTACATCCGCCACTGTTGCAACCAAATCCGCCCATATATGGTGTACATCCAAACGTGTTGCATCCACCACATCCGAAAGGATTATTTACATAACCATTGCAACCATAATCACAGTTCATATCTTATCCCTCCTTCATTATACAATATGGAGGTTTACAAGATTTGTTTGGGGGATTTATCATAAGCCATTTATTTTTATATTTTTTTAAGTTATAATGACTTGGAGAAATGGGGTGTAGAAATGGACTATAATTATCCATTAGATTATACATGGTCAACAGAAGATATTGTTGATGTTGTCGCATTATATAATGCAGTAGAACAAGCTTATGAAGAAGGAATTGATAAAAAAGATTTTTTAGATGCTTACCGTAAATTTAAAAATGTTGTTGGTACAAAAAGTGAAGAAAAACAATTAGACAAAGCCTTTGAAGAAGTTTCTGGATATTCTATTTATAAAGTATTTAAAGCAAGTCAAGAAAAAGATTGGATTAAAATGTAATGAAGAAGTGGATCAAACTTTTTTTTAGAAAAAAAGGGGCAGATAAACCTATTTTTATGGCAATTTTTGTTCTTATTTGTTTAGGAATTGTTATGATTGGTTCAGCATCGATTGGAGCCGTTTCATCTAAAGGAACAAGTTTTGCGATTAGAAATATGGCGATGCAAACAGTCTATGTTCTTTTTGGATTATTTATCATGATGGCTTTGACAAAAAGTTTTCGCACAAAATTCATTAATTATCGTTTTTCAATGATTATGTATTTTGTTGGATTAGTTTCAATGTGTGTCTGTGTATTATGGACAACAAAAGGTTCACATGCGTGGATCCATGTTGGACCTATTACGATCCAACCGGCAGAATTTATGAAAGTGGCGATGATTTTAATTCTCTCCTATATGCTTACGGAAACGGATGCAGCTTTTGTTGTCAAAGGAAGATTTAGAACAGCAGAACTAAAAAGTCAGTTTTATAAAGATAAATTTATTAAATGTGTATTATTTCCACTTGGTTTAATGCTTGTAGCTTTCTTTGTGGGAGCAGGTATTCAAAAGGACTTAGGAACATCGCTTATTTTAGCATCAATTTGTTTTATTTGTTTCATGTCAACACCAAGGGATTATTATAAAAAATATAAAAAACTTGTTTGGATTGCTTTAGGAGTAGCAGTTGTTATTTTAGGCTTTTTAATTACTGCTGTTTTACAAGGTTATCAAATGGAACGTATCAATTCTTGGTTAAAACCATTAGAAAATATTTATTCTAGTTCATGGCAACTTGTCAATTCATTGATTGCGTTTGCTGATGGGGGTATTTTTGGTTTAGGACTTGGAAATTCTATACAAAAATATGATTATATTCCAGAAGCACATAATGATTTTATTGGTGCTATTATTTATGAAGAACTTGGAATTTTTGGTTTAGCTTTAATTATTATTCCGACAGCAATTATTATTTTTAGATTATTGAAATATGCTGATGAAATTCAAGAAAGCAAATCAAAAGTTATTCTTATTGGAATATCTTCTTATTTTATGTTACATCTTCTTGTTAATTTAGGAGGTGTTTCAGGACTTATTCCAATGACTGGAGTTCCTATTTTACTTGTTTCATCAGGAGGTTCTTCAACGGTTTCTGCTTTAATAGCAATCGGTATTGCTCAAGCAATTATTTCAAAATATAATAAAGAACAACTTGAAAAAACAAACACCTATTAAACTTTTATGCATAAAGTATATTAGGTGATTTTATGGATAACTTAGATGAGTTTAAAGCTTTTTTAAAAACAATACCAAGTATTAAAGAGGATGTACTTAATCATCGTTATACTTGGCAACAAATATATGAAATTTATACGATGTATGGTGAAAATGATCATTTTTTTGACTCTTATAAAAATCATTCTGTTGATTTTAATGGGGTTTTAGAAATTATAAAGAATGTGGACTTAAATGCCCTTTCTTCTTCCTTACAATCAATAGAAAAAGTATTAGGGGTTGTAAGTAATCTGATTGATAAAAATAAGGAAAATAAATGGTAATGGAACAGGAAATTATTCATTATTTAAGAAAACATCCTTATTGGTATGTCAAACTTTGTCATTATCCAGAAAGCTATGATGATTTATTAGAGGAAATACATCAAAAAAAACAAGATTCACTTTTAGAAAAACTGGATCGTTTTTCTATGATCGTTAGTATGTTGGAGATGTTACAATGAATGAAACAATAAATGAACTTATTGAAGAAATTCAAAAAGATTCAAGATATCTTTCTTTTAAAGATAAATCGAAGCTGTTATTAAAAAAAGAAACAAATGAATTATTAGAACGATATCAAGAAACTTTAAATGAAATCAATGATTTAAAAAAATATGAAGGTTATATTGACCTTACATCAAAAAAAGAAGAATTAAAAGAAATAAAAAAACAGATGACAAGTAATCAAGATATTCAAGAATACTATCAAAGTTATTATGAAATTAATCGTTTACTTGATCATGTTACACAAATTATTTTTAAAGATATTAGTCAAATATTAGATACAACAGGGTATAAGTTATGAGAGTTATTGCAGGAAAATATAAAAAAAGACAATTAAAAGTGCCTAAAACACAACTTACACGACCAACAACAGATAAAAATAAAGAAAATTTATTTAATATGATAGGTCCTTATTTTGAAGGTGGAACGGTTTTAGATTTATTTGGAGGAAGTGGAGGTTTAGGGATTGAAGCAATTTCTAGAGGATGTGATACACTTTATAGTGTAGATAAACAATTTGAGGCTTTTAAAACTATTAAAGAAAACTTTGCACTTTTACAATTAGAAAATTGTTATCCGTTAAAAATGGATTATAAAAAAGCTTTAAATTATTTAAAGGAAAAAGAAATTAAATTTGATTATGTTTTTTTAGATCCTCCGTATGGAAAAGGGCTTGTTGATGATATTTTATTTTTTTTAGTTGAAAATCAAATGTTGAATAATGAAGCTTGTATTGTTGTAGAAGAATTAAAAGAAGTAGAATTTCAACCAATTTCTTCTTTAGAACTTTCAAGAAGAAAAGAATATGGAATTACTGCTTTAAATATATTTTATTATGATGGAGAAAAGTAATGAAAAAGATTGCTGTATATAATGGAACATTTGATCCAGTAACTAATGGACATTTAGATATTATTGAAAGAGCCGCAAAGATTTTTGATGTTTTATATGTTACTATTGCGATTCATCCAACCAAAGTTGGTTTGTTTTCAATAGAAAAAAGAAAAGAATTACTAAAAGAAGCAACAGCTCATTTAGATAATGTCATTGTTGATTCAACAGATGAGCTTTCTATGGATTATGTTAAGAAAGTAGATGGAAAAGTTTTAATTCGTGGTTTACGTTCAACAACGGATTTTGACTATGAACTTCAATATGCTCAATCTAATCAATATTTAAATGATACGATAGAAACAATGTATTTAATGACAAAACCTTCACATTCTTTTATATCTTCTTCTGTTGTCAAAGAAATGGCAAGTTATCATAAAGAACTTACTGGACTAGTACCACCTTGCGTAGAAGAAGCTTTGAAAGAAAAATATACAAAATAATGATAAGACCATTTTGTTCTAAATGAATAAAATGGTTTTCTTTTTTTATATAATGATTTTTGGTGATTTAATGAAAATAGTAATAGCTGAAAAAAATGAAAAAGATTATTTATATTTAAAAGATTTAATAGAAAATTGGGGAAGGAAAAGAAAAGAATCAGTACATATCTATTGGTATCATAAACTTTATTATCAAATACCTTCTTATTTAAGTTTATGTGATCTTATATTTTTAGAAATTGATATGAAAGAAATAAATGGGTATGAGTTTTCTTGCATGTTACGGAAAAACAGCATAGATATTCCACTTGTTTTCCAAACGAAAAATGCATCTTTTGCATTAGAAAGTTATAATGTTCAAGCAATGAATTATCTATTAAAACCTGTAGAAGAAAAGCATATTGAAAAAATATTGGATCAAATTGTTTTAACACAAACAAAAAAAGAATTTGTATATACTTTTAAAAATAAAATTAGAAGGATTGCTTATGATGATATTCTTTATATTGAAACAAGTAAGCATTGTCTTTATATTCAATGTCATTTTCATCAGGAAAGGTGTTATCTTTCTTTAAAAGAAATAGAAAAGCAACTCGATCAACGTTTCTTTCGCTGTCATCGAAGTTATATTATTAATTTAGATTATGTAAAATCAGTAGAATCTACAAAATGTATCTTACAAAATAACCAAGAAATTTTTATCTCAAAAAAATATCAAAATGATTTAAAATACCATTTTCTGGAAAATGTCAAGTGATTTTCGTAAAAAAGTTTTCAAAATGGTTAGGAACTTCACGTTTTTGACACAAAATTGAGACCAATTCCTCTTGCAAATGTTTTAAAATATAAGTGGGTGAAGAAGATGAGATGTCCGATATGTCAAAATGAAGATGAAAAATATTTCTATGAAAAAAATGGTCAAATTTATTGTCGAAAATGTATTGAATTTTCTAAAAAACAACCTCCATTAAAAGTTGTTAAGAAAACAAAAGATATTTATTACCGTTTAGATTATCCTTTAACACAAAATCAAAAAAAGGCCTCTGATTTATTGATCGAAAGATATAAAAATCAACAAGATACAATCATGAAGGGTGTCTGTGGAGCGGGTAAGACGGAAATAATTTATGGTGTCATTGAGTATGCACTTAATTTGGGGCAAAGGGTATGCTTGACAATGCCTAGAAAAGAACTTGTTGTTGAACTTTCAAAAAGAATTGAAAAACAATTTTTCCATATTTCTCCTGTTCTGGTCTATGGTGACCATCATGAACAAATTGATGGACAATTTATTATATGTACAACACACCAATTATACCGTTATCCAAAATGTTTTGATTTGTTGATTCTTGATGAATTTGATGCATTTCCGTATCGTGGTAATGAAGTTTTAGAAAGTATGTTGAAAAGAAGCATTAAAGGACATTATATTATGATGTCAGCAACCCTTGAAAAAGGAGATGTCAATGTGATTGAACGTTTTCATCATCAGCCAATCCCTGTTCCTCAATGTGTGGTCACAGGGAAAATGATGATGTATCTACTTGTTTTGATAAGATTAAAGAAATATCAAAAAGAAAAAAAACCGGTCTTTCTTTTTGTGCCAAATATCCAACTTACCAAAAAAATCACCTCTTTTTTAGATTGGTTTGGATTAGCTTGCAGAGATGTTTCTTCTAAAACATCCAATATTCACCAACAAATAGAAAAATTAAAGAAACATGAATATGATGTACTTGTTTGTACGACTGTTCTAGAAAGAGGAATGACTGTCGCAAATGTACAAGTGCTCATTCTTTATGGCGAACATCTTCTTTTTGATAAAGAGACCTTGATTCAAATTGCCGGAAGGGCTGGGCGGAAACCTCCTTATATACAAGGCGATGTCTTGATATATGCAGCGAAAAAAACACTAGCGATGAAATCATGCATAGAAAATATCAAAACAGACAATGCCTTATCTGCCACAAAGAGTTGAATCAAGAAACAAGTCTTTTTCATCTTCTTTATCCACGTTCTCTTTGTTTAAATTGTTTGAGTAAGTTTGAAGTTGTCAGTCAAAAAACACATTTGTTAGGTTATTCTACGTATGTTCTTTATAAATATAATGATTTTTTTCGAAAAACACTTTATCAATATAAGGCATTGGATGATTATGCTTTAAAAGATGTTTTTTTAGGAAATTTTCCAGAATTAAAAAAAGTCTACAAAAATGATACGATCGTTATTATACCAAGTAGTCAAAAGGACAATGTAAGAAGGGGCTTTTGTCCTAATGAAGAAATAGTAAAAACGATTTCTAAAAATATCTTTACAGGACTTTATAAAAATAAAGAATATAAACAAACAAAACAAAAAGATCGAAGTCAGGTACACAAATTTCTTTCGATCCATCATGGATCATTCCTTACAAATAAGAATATTTTAATTTTCGATGATGTGATGACTTCTTCACATACTTTGCAAGCAGCAATTAAACTCGTAGAGAAATATCACCCTAAAAGAATAAGGGTATTAGTACTTGCTTGTCCACATATTAAAAATTTTATTAATTAACATGTGATTGAAGACATTTATATAAATAATACATTTATCCACTAACCAATGAAGACAAGCAATACAAAAAATCTAAGAGTAAAATCTTAGATTTTTTCTCTCTTTTATTGGATTTTTCAACATTTTTAAAAGAAAAAAGAGTATTTAGACAAATGAAAAGATAAATATTGACAAGAATTTTATAGGGATTGTAAATTGTCGAACGAAAATAATAACGATTCATTTAAATATTCAATATACTGAAATAGACAAGGAAAGGATGATGATTATGCAAGGTAGAGTCAAATGGTTTAATGCTGAAAAAGGTTTTGGATTTATTGATCGCGGTGAAGGAAAAGATATTTTTGTTCATTATAGTCAAATTGTTCAAAATGGATACAAGACGTTAAATGAAGGCGAACTCGTTGAATTTGAATTGTATCAAAGTGAACGTGGCATGCAAGCCAAACATGTTGTAAAAATCTAGGAAATACCTAGATTTTTTTTATGAAAAGGCATGAAAAAATTTTCCTTTTAATAGGTCTCATATTTTGTTATAATTAGCATTGATTACAAGCGTAAAAGGAGCGAGTATGCATGGCAAGTAGAAAACAAGAAATTAGAAAAGAAATAAAAAAGAAAAATGCTAAATTAGGAATCGATGTAGAAGCCGCAAAAAACATTGTTGATTTACAAGATCAACAAGGCGAAAATATACATGTTGATGATTTTAAAAATCAAGAATATACAGGAGAAGTTCTTCCATTTTCTACAACACCACAAAAAACAAAAAAGGGTTTTGTTTCAAGAATTAAAGGTGTTTTTGATGATGAAAGAAAACAACTTAAAAAATTAGACCGTGTTGCTGAAAACATTATTGCTTTAGAAGCTCAATATGCAGCAATGTCTGATGAAGAATTAGCCAATCAAACAAACATCTTAAAACAAAAATTAGAAGATGGAAAAGAATTAGATGATATTTTAGTTGAAGCTTTTGCAACTGTACGTGAAGCTGCATGGCGTCAAATTCATTTAAAAGCATTCAAAGTACAATTAATGGGTGGTATTGCTTTACATAATGGTGATATTGCTGAAATGAAAACAGGTGAAGGGAAAACTTTAACATCTATTTTCCCAGTTTATTTAAATGCTTTAACAGGTAAAGGTGTTCATGTTATTACAGTTAATGATTACTTAGCAGAACGTGATGCAAGAAACAATGGTAAAGTATTAGAATTTTTAGGATTAACAGTTGGTTTAAATAAAAGAGAATTAACACCAGTACAAAAACAAGAAGCACATGGTTGTGATGTTACTTATACAACGAATGCGGAACTTGGATTTGATTATTTAAGAGATAACATGGTAACTTCAATGGAAGATAAAGTGCTAGTTAAAGGGTTAAACTATGCTTTAATTGACGAAGTTGACTCGATTTTGATTGACGAATCAAGAACACCATTAATTATTTCTGGTGGACGTAAAAATACAGCTGCTTTGTATTTACAAGCAGATCGTTTTGTTAAATCATTAACAGCTGAAAAAGACTATGAAGTAGATGTAGAAACAAAAACAGTTACTTTAACACCAAGTGGTATTGAAAAAGCTGAAAAAGGATTCAAAATTGAAAACTTATATGATATTCAACATACTTCATTAGTTCACCATATTAACCAAGCATTAAAAGCAAACTATGCAATGACACGTGACGTAGAATATATGGTGGCAACTGAAGATGGTACAAGAGATATTCGTAATGCTAAAATTATGATTATCGATCAATTTACTGGACGTGTTATGCCAGGACGTGCTTATTCAGATGGTTTACATCAAGCAATTGAAGCTAAAGAAGGAGTTCCAATCAAAGAAGAAACTGAAACAAGAGCAACAATTACGTATCAAAACTTCTTTAGATTATTTAATAAACTTGCAGGGATGACAGGTACTGCCAAAACTGAAGAAGAAGAATTTATGATGATCTATAACATGCGTGTTATTGAAATTCCAACAAATAAGCCAGTTATTCGTGATGATCGTAATGATAAAATTTATTCAACAAAAACAAATAAATTTAAAGCCTTATGTGCTGAAGTTGTCGCAAGACATTCTTATGGACAACCAATTCTAATTGGTACAGTTTCTGTAGAAACATCTGAAACTTTATCAAAAATGTTGGATCGTCGTGGTATTCGTCACAATACTTTAAATGCGAAAAACCATGCAAAAGAAGCAGAAATTATTGCTAGAGCTGGTCAAATGGGTGCCGTAACAATTGCGACAAACATGGCTGGACGTGGTACCGATATCAAACTTGGTAAAGGTGTTGCTGAAATCGGAGGTTTAGCGGTTATTGGTTCTGAAAGACATGAATCACGCCGTATTGATAATCAGTTACGTGGACGTTCTGGACGTCAAGGTGATCCAGGATATTCAGTATTCTATGTTTCATTTGATGATGAATTAATGCAACGTTTTGCAGGAGAAAAATTACAATCATTTAGTAGTTATTTAGATGATGATATGGCAATTGAAAATAAAATGGTTTCAAGAGCTATTGAAAATGCTCAAAAACGTGTTGAAGGACAAAACTTTGATTCACGTAAACATATTCTTGAATATGATGATGTTATGCGTCAACAACGTGAAATTATGTATAAAGAACGTGATGAAATCATGTCTTTAGATAATTTAGATGACATCATTAAAGGTATGTTTAATCAAGCAATTGAAATGACAATCAAACAATATACTACAGATGATAAACATGAAACAATTGATGTTGATGGAGTTTTAGATTTTGTAGCTAAAAACTATATGTTACTTGCAACAATTGATGCTAAAAATAAAGATGTTGTTAAAAATGATCCAACTAAATTATTAGAAACACTTACAGAAATCTGTTTCTCACAATATCAAATGCGTTTAAATAAAGATATTGAACATGAAAAAATCTTAAACTATGAAAGAAGTATTCTTTTAGGAGTTATTGATTATACATGGATCAATCATATTGATGCAATGACAAAACTTAGAAATGGTATCTATTTAAGAGCGTATGCACAAAAGAATCCATTATCTGAATATACAGAAGAAGCTTTCTATATGTTTGAACAAATGAAACTTTCTATTGTTGATATGATTTCTAAAAATATCGTACACATGGGTATTCGTTCAGGTAGTGCTGCTGAAAAAAATATTCCATCATTACAATTAGAGGTTGAATTTAAATAATGGAATTATATGAAATTAAAAATGGGCTTGATAAAGCCCATTTATTAATAAAGGAATATAGAAAATCAGCGCAAATTGACGAAAAATTAAGAGAAATAGAAGGCTTAACTTATCAAACCTTACAAGAAGGTTTTTGGGATCAACCAGATCATGCTAAAAAAATCTATGATCAACTTAACGATATGAAAAAAATTACAGATGAATATGAAAGTCTTGAACAATCTTTAAGTTCTTTAGATGAAACTTATTCATTGGTTAAAGAAACAGAGGACCAAGAATTTCAAACAATTTTAGAAGGTGATTATCAAGATTTTGAAAAACATATGGAAGAATTTGAAAAAGTCCTACTTTTATCAAAAGAATATGATGGTTTAAATGCCATTGTTGAAATTCATCCAGGTGCTGGTGGAACAGAAAGTCAAGATTGGGCAGAAATGTTGTATCGTATGTATCAACGTTATTGTTCAAATAAAGGCTTTAAAATTGAAGTATTAGATTATTTAGATGGTGATGTGGCAGGAATTAAATCGGTAACTTTCTTAGTAAAAGGGAAATATGCTTATGGACATTTAAAGGCAGAAAAAGGAGTTCATCGTCTTGTAAGAATTTCACCATTTGATTCTTCTAAAAGAAGACATACATCTTTTGCTTCGGTAGATGTTATTCCAGAACTTGATGATACGATTGAAATTGATATTAAACCAGAAGATTTAAGAATTGATACTTATCGTGCAAGTGGTGCCGGAGGACAACATATTAATAAAACGGATTCAGCCGTTCGAATTACCCATATTCCAACGGGAACAATTGTTACATGTCAAAGTCAACGTAGTCAAATTCAAAATAGAGAACAAGCGATGATTATGTTGAAGAGTAAATTATTTGCTTTAATGGAAGAAAAGCAAGCAAAAGAATTAAAAGAAATTCAAGGAGAACAAAAAGAAATTGCTTGGGGTTCACAAATTCGTTCTTATGTTTTACATCCTTATTCTTTAGTAAAAGATAATCGATCTCTTTATGAATCAAATAATCCCAAGGATGTTTTAGATGGAAATCTTGATGATTTCATTTATGCTTATTTGAAATCTTCGTTAAAGGAGGGAAAGGATGAATAATAAATTATTTAAGAAAATAATAGAAATTATTATTATTGTTATTGGGAATGCTATTTTAGCTTTTGGTATTTGTGGTTTTATTACGCCTCATGGAATTATCGTTGGGGGAGCTTCAGGGATTGGTTTAATCGTTAAACAAATTACAGGAATTCCTTTATCCCTTGTTGTTTATGCTATCAATATCATTATGTTTATTATTGGTTATTATTATTTGGGAAAAGCCTTTGCTGCCAAGACCTTATTAAGTACTCTTATTTTCCCAACCTTTTTAACCTTCTTTGAAAATATGCCAAGTGTAACTCATTTAACAAGTGATTTACTTCTTTCATCTGTTTATGCAGGTATTTTTGTTGGTGGAGGATTAGGTTTGGTTTTAAGATTGGGAGCAAGTACGGGAGGAATGGATATTCCACCACTTGTTTTAAATAAAAAAACAGGTATTTCTACAACAATTTTAATTAATGGTTTTGATTGTGTTATTTTAGCTTTACAAGTTCCTTTTTCCAATGTCGAACAAATTCTTTATGGAATCCTTGTTGTTTTGATTACGGCTGTTGTTATGGATAAAATGATTTTATTAGGAGAATCAAAAATACAAGTTTTAGTAATTTCACCTAAATGGAATGAAATCCAAGAAATGCTTTATGATCGTATTGATAGAGGATGTACACTTATGAATATTACCACAGGGTATAAAAAAGAAGAAATGTATGCGGTCATGTCTGTTGTTAGTCGTCGAGAACTTGTTACACTCACTAATGAAATTTTGAAAATTGATGAAGCAGCATTTATTATTTCTAATGAAACCCATAATGTAAGAGGTCGAGGATTTACTTTACCAAATATTGATTTATAATAAAAAAATGCTTATTTTCTAAGCATTTTTTTTAATATTATTCTTTTTCTTAAAGCTTTTTTTCTTTTGTTTTTTTTGCTTTCTTTTATTTTTTCTTTTAAAAGCTTTTGTTCAAGCAATTGTTTTTGAAGCTGTATTTGAAGTTGTTCATCTTCTTGCTTTTTTTGTTCCATCTTTTTTTTGTAATCTCTTGCATATTGTTGAACAGTACGTTTTAAATGATTCAAATCATCATCATTATTATGATGTTTATTTGAATCATCAATGTCAATATAAAGTTCAACATAACCACATTTTGAGCAATAACATGATTTGATTTCTTTATTTTCTTTTTGAAATTGATCTTTTTTTATAATTAACTCTAAATAACTTAATGTATTAATTCCTTTATCTTTTACATAACAATTTGAAGATAAAAGTGCGTTACATCTAGGGCATATTCTCTTCATCTAGCCACTCCTTCAATAAACATATTATACCATGAAAAAACATAATTAATAGGGTCAATATACAAACAAATTCTACAATTTGTGTTATAATGTCTAAGGGAGTTGAATAAAAATGATAAAACTTACAAATGTTACGAAAATTTATAAAACCGGTGTAAGAGCATTAAATGATGTAAATCTTACTATTGAGCCCGGTGAATTTGTATATGTCATCGGTACAACTGGTGCTGGTAAATCAACGTTTATTAAATTACTTTATCGTGAAGAAAAAGCAACTTCAGGTAAAGTTGAAGTCGTTGGTCAAGATGTTTCTAAAATTAGAGATAGCAAAGTTCCTTATTTTAGAAGAAATATTGGAGTCGTATTTCAAAACTTTAGATTATTACCTAAAAAAACAGTTTTTGAAAATGTGGCTTATGCTCTAGAAGTTATTGATACACCACGTGCAGAAATTAGAAGACGTGTACGTGCTACTTTAGAGCTAGTTGGTTTGGAGGATAAAGTTAATGCTTTCCCTCATGAACTTTCAGGTGGACAACAACAAAGAGTGGCAATTGCTAGAGCAATTGTTAACCGTCCAAAAGTATTGATTGCAGATGAACCAACAGGAAACTTGGATCCTGAAACATCTAAAGAAATTATCAATGTTTTATTACGTATTAATGAAGAACAAGGAACAACTGTTTTGGTTGTTACCCATGACCAAAAAATTGTACAAGAACATAAAAGACGTACAATTTTAATGGAAGATGGTTGCATTAATGCAGATACATCTCTAGGAGGTTATGATTTATAATGAAAGAATTAATAAGTTGTATTAAAAATTTACCTAAACATTTTAAAACATCTTTAGTAAACTTATGGCGTAATGGAGTAATGACTTTTTCATCTATTTTTGCTGTAATGATTACGTTATTACTTATTGGGGTTATTAGTGTTTTAGCGTTAAATGTTCAAGATATTTCAGCAAACATCGAAGAAGGTGTTCGTATTTATGTTAAACTTGAACGTTCTATTGATGAAAATGCAGAAAATGAAGTTGGCAAACAAATTAAACAATTAAAAGGAGTTGCCTCAGCTACATATTTTTCAAAAGATGAAGAGTTATCAAAATTAATAGATAAACAAGGGGAAGATGGAAAAGAATTATTTGAATCTTATCGTGATGATAATCCATTAGGAGCGGCTTATGAAGTCGAAGCGAAAGATCCAACAAAACTCGCTTCACTTGCAAAAAAAATCAAAGATATTCCTAATGTCAATTCAGTAAACTATGGTGGTGATTCTACACAATCAATGGTTTCTACCTTAAATACAATTCAAACAGGTGGAACAATCTTTATTGTAGGACTTGTGATTGTTGCTTTATTTATGATTTCAAATACGATCAAGATTACTATTACAGCACGTTCTACAGAAATTTCAATCATGCGTATGGTTGGAGCAAGTAACTGGTATATTCGTATTCCGTTTATGTTAGAAGGTATGCTTATTGGTTTATTTGGTGCGATTATTCCTATTCTCGTATTGGTTTATGGATATGGGGCTCTTTATAATTATACAGGTGGTTCTTTAATGTCATCAATGCTTGTATTAAAAGCGCCAATGCCATTTATCCGTGATTTCTCATTTATCTTAGCGGGCTTAGGTGCTGGTGTAGGTTTAATCGGAAGTTTTGTTTCAATTAGAAGATTCTTAAAATTCTAAAAGATTATCGCAGGATAATCTTTTTTTCTTTATCTTTTTTTAGGTTTTCTATATAATAGTAAGAGAATTGTCGACAAAGGAGGCGATACCATGGCAAAAAATAGTTTTTTAAAGGAAGCGATGACTGAAAACCATCCTCAATATGAAAAAGCAATTCAAAGAAAAGAACCGCTTTATCAAAGAGAAAATGATTTAAGAAGCCCTTTTTCAAGAGATTATAATCGAATTATTTTTTCTTTAGCGTATCGACGTTTAAAACATAAAACACAAGTCTTTTTTGCGGTAGAAGATGATCATGTGTGTACAAGAAGTGAACATGTTAATCTTGTTGATTCTGTCAGTTATACCATTGCGAATTATTTAGGACTTAATACAGAACTTACACGCTCCATTGCAGTAGGACATGATTTAGGACATGCACCTTTTGGCCATGGTGGAGAAAAAATCATTAATACACTTTGTAAAGAAAATGATTTACCCGCTTTTTGGCATGAAAAAAATAGCCTTTATTTTGTTGATGAAATTGAAACACTTGAAGATGATCACCACATTCGACGTAATTTGAATTTAACATATGCCATAAGAGATGGTATCATTTCTCATTGTGGTGAAATGAATCAAAAGTCTATTCAAAAAAGAAATGAATATATTGATTTAAAAGATTATCAATATCCAGGACAATACAATCCTTACACATGGGAAGGGTGTGTTGTTAAAATGTCGGATAAGATTGCTTATCTTGCACGTGATATTGAAGATGCATTAAGATTAAATATTATTGATGAAAAACAAGTTGAACAATTAAAAAAAGAAATCAATATGATTTCTAGTTATCATTTTGATGCAATCAATAATGGAACGATTGTTAATTATTTTATTTTAGATGTTTGTCAAAATTCTTCATTAGAGAAAGGAATTTGTTTATCAGATGAAGCTTTTGAAGTCATGAAGAAAATGATGTCATTTAATTATAAAAACATTTATTTAATTGATCGTATTGAAGTCCATACAAATTATGTTCAATTGATTTTAAATTCTATTTTTCAATTTTTGTATAAATATGAAACAATTGCGAAAGAAAATCAAATAAATGTTATTGAAGCGTTGAAAGAGGACCAAAAGAAATATCCAATAACGATTCAAGGATATATTCATTGGTTAGAAAAATATAGTCAAATGAGGGATTTTAAAAGAAATACCCATTATCAAAATCATATTATCTATGACTTTGATAATGATTCAAAAGCGATGGTTAAAAGTATTATTGATTATCTTTCAGGTATGTCAGATGCTTACATATTAAAAATATTTAATGAATTTATTTCATTTTCATAAAAGGAGAAGTTAAAATGCCAATTAAAATACCAAATGATTTACCAGCATCCAAGATATTAAAAGAAGAAAATATCTTTGTAATGGATGAAACAAGAGCACTTTCACAAAGAATTAGACCTTTAAAATTAATTATTGTTAATATCATGCCTACTAAAATTGTGACAGAAACACAATTATTAAGACTTTTATCTAATACACCTTTACAAATAGAAGTGGATTGGTTATGCATGGAAAGTCATAATTCTAAAAATACACCACAAGAACATTTAATGGAATTCTATAAAACATTTAATGAAATCAAAGATAATAAATATGATGGTTTGATTGTTACAGGAGCACCTGTAGAAAAAATGAAATTTGAAGATGTTGATTATTGGGATGAACTTACAAAGATTTTTGATTGGGCCAATACACATGTCTTTTCATCATTCTTTATTTGTTGGGCTTCTCAAGCAGCACTTTATTATTATCATGGCGTTGAAAAATATGAACTTGAAGAAAAATTAACAGGTGTTTATCAACATCATACGAATGAAAAGAAGATGAAAAGAAAGATTTTAAGAGGCTTTGATTTTCAATTCTACGCACCTCATTCAAGACATACAGCTGTTAGACAAGAAGATATTGAAAAGATTGATTCTTTAGATATTCTCGCAACTTCTAAAGATGCAGGGGTTTACTTAGTTGCTGAAAAAGATGGTTCGAGATTTTTTGTGACAGGACATCCGGAATATGATCCAGATACTTTAGATAAAGAATATCATCGTGATCTTGCTAAAGGGGATGAATGTGTCATGCCTAAAAATTATTATAAAAACAATGATGTAAATAGTGAAATATTGGTAAAATGGCGTAGTCATGCTTATTTGTTATTTTCAAATTGGCTTAATTATTATGTATATCAAAGTACACCATATAACTTAGATGATCTTGAAAAAATGAAGACGCCACGATAGGCGTCTTGTTTTTAATTAAAAAATATGGTAAATTATAATATGTAGTTGCGGCCGTGGTGAAATTGGTATACACGTAGGTTTGAGGGACCTATGGCTTATGCCGTGCCGGTTCAAGTCCGGTCGGCCGCACCAATTAGTCATTAACTTATCGTTTGATAAGTTTTTTTATTTACTAAAAAAGGCGCCGAAGCGTCTTTTCATTTTATTCTTTAATTAAATCATAAATTGCTTTTGCAAAGATTTCTGTTGATTTTAATAAAGAATCAACTTTAATATTTTCATTATTACCATGAATGGCATTATCTTCACCTTTAAATTCACACCCAAAGGCAACGCAATTTGGCATTGATTTAGCGTAAGTTCCGCCACCAATAGCTTGAGGAGCACTTGTTGTATCTCCTGAAACTTCTACATAAGCTTTGTGAAGTTTTTGAATAAGTTCACTGTTTGGGTCAACATATAAAGGTTCGTGAATATCACTTTCTAAAGTTAAACCATAAGAATGACATAATTCTTCAACATCATCAGCCATTTTCTTTAAATCAATTTCATGAGGGCAACGTAAATCCAATTCAATTTCAGCTTTTTCTTTGACATAACGAACAACACCTAAGTTCATTGTCAATTTACCCATAAGTCCTTCATGATTGATTTGTAAACCTTTACCATCATAATCATTTAAGTAAGTTGCTATAAAGTGAACAAGTTTATTATTAATGATACCATCTAAGTAAGTTGCAAGTAAGCTTACTGCATTAATACCTTCTTCTGGTAAAGAAGCATGTGCACTTTTTCCTTTTAAGATAAGCTTAGTACAATTTCCTTCTTCTTCAATAACACCTGTTACATGATTCTTTTCTAAAAATTCTTTAAAAGAAGCTTCATATTGTTTATGATTCCCTTCAATGATGGCTTCACATTTTTCTGGAACGATATTTACACGATCTCCAGCGACCATTGCGACAAGACCATCCTTTTTAACATCACCTTTAATGTCAAAACGAACAATTCCTTTTTCTCCATAAACAACAGGGAATTCAGCATCTGGGGTAAATCCCATTGATGGGAATGGATTATTTTGGAAGTAATGGGCAACGCACGAAGAACCACGCTCTTCATCACAACCAAAGATGACACGAATTTTCTTTTTAACTGGTAAGTTTAAATCATGAATGATTTTTGCAGCATAGTATCCAGCAAGAAGCGGTCCTTTATCATCGGCTACACCACGACCATAAAGTTTATCATTGACTTGGACTACTTTAAATGGATCACTGTTCCATCCAACTTCATTAACAGGAACAACGTCTAAATGTCCTAGAATGCCAAAACTTTCTTCTTGATCACCAATATCGATATGTCCTGCATAGCCATGTTCATCATAAGTAACAAAACCATCGCGTTTTCCGATTTCTAACATGGCATCAAGAGCATTACGGCAAGCTTTACCATAGGGTTGGTTTTCACCTGCTGTTTTTTCATCATAAACAGAAGGGATAGCACATAATGTTTCGATATCTTGAATTAGCTGATCCTTTCTTTTTTCAACTTCTTCTTTAAAGTTAATCATTTTAAAATCACCTCGAATCATATTATACATTTTTCGCAATAATTTTTAAACAATTTTGATAAAATAATGTTATGATAGAAACAGTATAGGGAGGAATGTTTATGGAAAATATAAGATTTCACATTACTGTTAAAGGAATTGTCGTTTATCATCAAAAAGTTTTATTGATGAAAAGGGTAAGACCTTCAACAGATGGACTCGGTTATTGGGAACTTCCTGGTGGTGGTTTGGAATATGGGGAAACACCAAACGACGCTTTAAAAAGAGAACTTAAGGAAGAAACGGGTTTATTAATCGATGTGGTTAAACCAGCGTATACATTTACTAAAATTAGGGAAAATTATCAGACTGTAGGAATTGGTTTTTTAGCGTATAGTCATGATGATCAAGTAACGATTTCTTTTGAACATACGGATTATAAGTGGTGTTCAATAGATGAATTAAAAGAGTATTTGTGTGATGAAATCTATCAAGATATCGTTAATACATTAAAGGAATTTAAAAATATTTAAAGAGGTTAGTATGAATCAAGAAATTATTAAAACAATTAGTCAACAATTAAATGTCGGTATACATCAAATAGAAGCGGTATTATCTCTTTTAGAAGAAGGCAATACCGTTCCTTTTATTGCACGTTATCGTAAGGAAAAAACAGGTGCCCTTGATGAAGATCAAATACGTACAATTGATAAATATTATCAATATCAAGTGAATCTTTTAAAAAGAAAAGAAGATGTTATTCGTTTAATTGAAGAAAAAGGAATGCTTAATGAACAATTAAAGCAAGATATTTTAAAAGCAACACAATTAAGTGAAGTAGAAGATCTTTATCGTCCTTATAAAGAAAAAAGAAAAACAAAAGCGACAGCTGCTAAGGCAAAAGGATTAGAACCTTTATCAAAATGGATTCTTTCTTATAAAACAGGTGATCTTTTAGTAGAAGCTAAAAAGTATTTAAATGAGGATGTTACAAGTGAAGAAGAAGCGATTCAAGGCGCTTTAGATATTATTGCTGAAGATATTGCGGATAACATCAAATATCGCAAATTCTTAAAAGATATGCTTTATAAAGGTGGTATTTTAACAACAAAAGAAAAGAAAAAACATGAAGATGAAAATAAAGTTTATGAAATGTATTATGATTATCATGAAAAAGTTAAAACTTTAGTATCTCATCGTATCCTTGCTATCAATCGTGCTGAAAAAGAAAAAGTTATCACTGTTAGTATTGAAGGAGATAAAGACTATTATCTTCAATATATTGTATGTGGTGTTATTAAAAATAAAGAAACAGCTATGTTGCCTTATATTCAAAAAGCAGTAGAAGATAGTTATCAAAGATTACTTTTCCCTTCTATTGAAAGAGAAATAAGAAAAGAACTCACAGAAAAAGCGAATGAACAAGCTTTAAAAGTTTTCTCAATCAACTTAGAAAATCTTTTATTACAAGCACCTTTAAAAAATAAAATGGTGTTAGGTGTTGATCCTGCTTATCGTACAGGATGTAAACTCGCAGTCGTTGATCAAACAGGAAAAGTCTTGCATATAGATAAAGTCTTTATTACTTTACCTAAAGATAATTATGATAAAGATATTAAGATTTTATTAGATATTATTCAAAAATATCATATTGAAATCATTGCTATTGGTAATGGAACAGCTTCAAGAGAATCAGAAGCATTTATCGCTAAATTGATTCAAGAACATCATTTAAATGTTGAATTTGCGATTATTTCTGAAGCAGGAGCTTCAGTTTATTCAGCAAGTCAAATCGCTAAAGAAGAATTTCCAGATTATCACGTCGAAGAAAGATCAGCAGTTTCCATTGCCAGACGTTTACAAGATCCTTTAGCAGAACTTGTTAAAATTGAACCAAAAGCAATTTCAGTGGGTCAATATCAACATGATATTCCTGAAAAAGATTTAGAAGAACAACTTGATTTCGTAGTAGAAAAAACAGTCAATAATGTTGGGGTTGATATTAATACAGCTTCAAAATCACTTTTAAAATATGTATCAGGTTTAAATGCAGGTGTAGCTCAACAAATTGTTTTATATCGTAATGAATTTGGTAAGTTTAATAATCGTCAAGAAATTAAAAAAGTTAAAAAATTAGGTGAAAAAACATATACACAAGCTATTGGTTTTTTACGTATTTTAGATGGTAATCAACCTCTTGATGCCACAGCCATCCATCCTGAAAACTATCAACAAGCACTTGCTTTGCTTCAATCATGCCATTTATCGCTTAATGATTTAGGAACAGATGCTTTAAAAGAAAAAATATTAAAAATTAATAAAAAAGAAGTTATAGAAACATTAAAAATAGACCAATATACATTAGATGATATTATTGATTGTCTTATTAAACCAAATCGTTCAATTCGAGATCAATATCAAACACCATTATTAAAGAAAGATATTCTTCATATTGAAGATTTAAAACCAGGAATGGTTTTGGAAGGAACGGTAAGAAATGTCGTTGATTTTGGTGCGTTTATTGATATTGGTTTAAAGAATGATGGTTTAGTGCATATCTCTAAAATGTCAAAACAAAGAATTAAACATCCATTAGATGTTTTAAGTATTGGAGATATTGTAGAAGTTAATGTCATCGATGTTGACTTAAAGAAAAATAGAGTAAGTTTAAGTATGATCTAGGTGATGGAGTGGCAAGAATCATTACAGTTATTTTATGTTTATTATTAACAGGGTGTCAAAGACAAGAAACACAGGTTTCTACTAGTGAAGATAATTTTACTTATCAGGAAATTGAAAAGTACTTTAAAGAATTTCAAACAGGGGATCTTATTAATATTGAAAACAGTCATTATATTTCAAATCTTGCAATACCAGGAAGATGGAAACATACCCTTATTTATTTAGGGACAGAAGCTCAAGTTCAAAAAGTGATTTCGAAAGAAAGTCTCTATTATCAAAAAATAATGGAAATGTATCAAAATAAAGATGAAATCGTGGTTTTAGATGCCAATGTTGGTGGTGTGCAATTACGTTATTTTAAACAGATGGCCAATCTTAAAGATGAATCTTATCTTAAATCGATGGTGTGTTATCGTTTTGTAAAAGAAAAAGAATTTATTAACCAGTTTATTGAAAATGCCTTAAGTTATTTGTATACACCTTATGATTATGAAATGGATTCAACAAATGATCAAAAGCTTTATTGCAGTGAACTTGTTGTTTGGAGTTTAAAAAAAATGAATATTGAATTTTCGCAGAATACAAAGCTTTTTCAATATACAATTATTTCTCCAACAGATTTAATCACAGACTTAAAAAGACAAAAAATGATTAAAAAAGTATTAATTTTAGAACAATAATGTTGTCTAGATAAGTAAGTTGATGTAAAATAATATGTAGATATAAAAAAGAAGGAGAAATTTTCATGGCTATTGGTATTGTAAAGAATTTTAACAAAGATAAAGGATTCGGATTTATTAATATGGAAGGAGAAGATCGTGACATTTTCTTCCATTATTCTCAAATCGTTCAAGAAGGTTTCAAAACTGTTGATCCAGGTCAAAAAGTAGAATTTGAACTCGTTGAAGGTGACCGTGGTCTTCAAGCACACCAAGTTGTTAAAATTACAGAATAAGGACTTAGTCCTTTTTCTTTTTGTTTTTTTTGGTATAATAGCTTTGGTGATTTTATGAACAATACAAAAAAAGGAATGTTTTGTATCCTTTGTGCGGCTTTTTTCTTTGCGAGTATGAATGTTTGTGTAAAACTTGCAGGAAACTTGCCTTCTATTCAAAAAAGCTTTTTTCGTAATTTAATTGCGGCTTTATTTGCACTTAGCATTCTATTGAAAAATAAAGAAGAAATATCTTACCAAAAGAAAGATCTTCCAATGTTGCTGTTGCGCTCTGTTTTTGGAACAATAGGAATTTTATGTAATTTCTATGCGGTCGATCATCTACTTGTTTCAGATGCTTCGATGCTTAACAAACTTTCACCTTTCTTTGTGATTATTTTTTCTTCCTTATTTTTAAAGGAAAAAGCCAATTTTATTCAAAAATTGACAATTGTGATTGCTTTTATTGGAAGTTTATTTGTGATTAAGCCATCCATCAACTTTGTAAGTAATATGAACTCTTTTATTGGAGTCATGGGAGCGATGATGGCAGGAATTGCTTATACATGTGTTAGACAACTAGGGAAACAAGGTGTTGCAGGTGCTAAAATTGTCTTTTTCTTTTCTTGCTTTTCATGTTTATCGGTTGTGCCTTATTTGATTTTCAATTATCAACCAATATCTATGCAACAAGTTTTTTATTTATTAATGGCAGGACTTATGGCAGCAGGTGGACAATTTTCTATTACTAGTGCCTATACGTATGCCCCGGCTAAAGAAATATCGGTTTATGATTATACACAGGTTCTCTTTGCAGCTGTTTTAGGATTTGTTTTCTTAAACCAAGTTCCAGATGTTTATAGCTTGATAGGATATGTCATTATTATTGGAGTTGCGTTTTGGAATTTTCAAAGACAAAAAAAGATACAAAACTAAAAAAATGTCCGTGCTGGACATTTTTTCTATTTTTCTAAATGTTTACAACTGTAATAAGAAGGAATACCATCTTTATAAGTCACATGCACTTCTCCTTGAATAAGAGGATAGAGGTAATCATAAAGTTCTTGAGTAATATCATTTCCTTCTTTATTGATCCATTCTACAGGAATTTTTTGTTCATAATTGGCAACTTCTCTTACATCGGTAGAAATGTAATCAATTTCATATGGATGGTTTGATAAACGTTTAAATCCCATTACATGCCCAGAAATATTTTCTAGAGCTTTATCAATAGCTTTAGAGCCAATGACAAATGATTCATTTAAATCAGTTTTACTTCCAATATGCATAGCACATCTTTGTAAAACATTTAATTCAATACTTCTTACTTTACATCCAAATTCTTTAAAGACTAAAGATTCAAGTAATTTACCTGTTCCTGAATGAAGGACGTGTCCAAAAGCATCTTTTTTGGCGTATTTACTATCATCATCAAGGAAGTGTCCGTTTTCATCACGAATACCTTCAGATACCGCAATAACAACACAGCGTTTTCTTTTCATAACTTCATGGATATCCGCTAAAAATTTATCTTTATTGAAAACAACTTCAGGTAAATAAATTAAATCAGGGGCAACGTTATATTCGTTTCTTGCTAAAGCTGCAGCCGCTGTTAGCCAACCGGCATTTCTTCCCATGATTTCAATAATTGTAACGGATTGTAATTGATAAATTAAACTATCATGTACAACTTCTAAAATAGAAGCAGCAACATATTTAGCGGCAGAACCAAATCCAGGTGTATGATCTGTTCCCATTAAATCATTATCAATTGTTTTAGGAATACCGATGAAATGAATATCGCTATTAATATATTTAGCGTAATCATCTAATTTCATAACAGTATCCATAGAATCGTTACCACCAATATAGAAAAAGTCAGTAATTTCTAATTCTTTTAAGATTTTAAATAATTTAACATAAGTATCTTCATCATCTTGAAAAGTAGGAAGTTTATAACGACAAGAACCTAAATACATGGCAGGTGTTTGTTTTAAAGCGTTGATTTTATCACCATCATCAAATTCTTCTAATAAGTCCATATATCTTCCTTCTAATAGACCTTTGATACCGTTGATCATCCCATAAACATTGTCAAATTCTTCGGATGATTTAGCACGATGAATAATCCCAGCAAGACTAGCATTAATTGCGATTGTGGGTCCTCCAGATTGTCCAATAATACAGTTTCTTTTCATATTCTTCTTTATCTCCTTTTAACGAATCTATTTTAACATTTAAAAACATTAAAAAAAAGAGCTAGCTCTTTTTTTGTCGAATTTTAAAGAAGATAAGATAAATGATTAAACATCCTAAAAGGAAAAGGGTAATAAGGTAAAGATAAAGTTGTTGATGATTCTTTTTAGAAGTAACATGAAAAGATAAATCAACTTGATTGATAAAAACATCAAAGAGATTAATAGTAAGCGTGTTATTTAAATATTTTCCGTAATTACTGTAAGTGATGGTTCCTGGCATAATGACTTTCATTTGACAAAGAGCATCACTTGAATCAAGGAGCTTTAAAGTACTTTTATAATGATTGAGTTCACTGATATCTAAAAGAGAGGAATCAATTGAAATAGTTAAATCATATTGATTTTTTTTCTTTTTTAAGGTGGTGATTTCTTTAGTAAAAGAACTAGGGGCAATGAGTTGGAAACCGACATATTTTTGTTTTTTTTGAGTTTTATTAAGATCATGAATTTCCCATTGTTTAAAAAGATCATAGGAAGTAATTTGTTTTTTTATTTCTTTAATGTTCATATTGTATTTTTTAAGGGTATCTTCTTCAATACAAAATTCGGTTTCAAGTTTAGGTGAAGTTGTTTTTGAATAATCTAACAAAAGAGTACATTCAACACACCCTGTTAAAAAGAAAGAAAGGAAGCAAAGAATAAGTATTTTTGTAAATTTATGCATAGAAACCTCCAAGTAAGTCTTATTATTTAAAAATAGATTTGTTATAATTATTAACAGAAATAGAGTATTTAAATACATTTTTAGTTCATATTTCTATTATAAAATAAAAATGGTGGTAAAAATGAAAATTGATATTGTTTGTACGACAAAATCTAAATATATAAAATGTGTTGCTGATGAAATGGCACGTTGGGTAAAAACTTATGTGCATGATTTGAAAGATTATCATGAAAATGAGTGTGTTGATTTATTAGTGATTGGTTTTGATGATACGTTGTTTGAAGATAAAGAACTTTTAAATTTTATTCAATCACTTAATCGTCAAAAGGTAAAAAACGTTGCTTTAATCAATTGTTTTTATATCAATAATAAACAGCTTATGAAGATTATAAAACTCTGCCAGGATCAACAACTTCCATTAATGAGGGAACAATATACTTTTAAGATGTCTTTTGATCAAAGAAAAGAAATTAATCCTCTTATTATTGATAATGCGAGGCTTTATATAGAAGATATGGTAAATGTTATAAGAAATTACTATTAGGAGCGAAGCTCCTTTTTTATTTTCTTGTTGTAATAAAAAAATATTAAATTAATAAAATTATATTGACTAGAATTTATCAACGTGATATATTCTTATCAAGATTTCTAAAAGGGAATGGAAATCAATAAAAAAGGGGGAAAACTTATGAAAAAACTTGAAATCATTATTAGACCAGAAAAGTTAGAAGATTTAAAAGATATTTTAACAGTTTCTGGGGTAACAGGGATGATGATTTCCAATATTATGGGGTTTGGAAATCAAATGGGTTACACACATCAATATCGAGGTGTCACATATTCTGTTAATCTTGTTTCAAAGTTAAGAGTTGAAACAGTTGTTAAAGATGAAATAGTTCAAGAGATTATTGATAAAGTAACAAAAACTTTATCAAGTGGAAACGTAGGAGATGGAAAAATCTTTGTTTATCCAGTCGAAGAAGCAATTCGTATTCGTACAGGAGAAACAGGAGAAAACGCATTATAAAAATTTAGGGGGATTTTATTATGAGTGAGACATTTAGTGTATGGTTTCTAATTGGTGCAGCATTAGTGTTCTGGATGCAAGCTGGATTCGCCATGGTAGAAGCTGGATTTACAAGATCAAAAAATACGGGAAACATCATTATGAAAAACTTGATGGATTTTTGTATAGGGACATGTACTTTTATCTTAATTGGTTTTAGTTTATTGTTAGGAGAAGATTTACTTGGTTTTATTGGTAAACCAGGATTTGATATATTTACAAATTATGCAAATTTTGATTTTTCAAACTTTGTCTTTAACTTAGTGTTCTGTGCAACAACAGCCACTATTGTTTCAGGGGCAATGGCAGAAAGAACAAAATTCTTATCTTATTGTGTTTATTCAGGCGTTATTTCTGCCCTTATTTATCCAATTGAAGCGCATTGGATTTGGGGTGGTGGATGGTTATCACAACTTGGGTTCCATGATTTTGCAGGATCATGTGCAATCCATATGGTTGGTGGTATCTCCGCATTAATTGGTGCTAAAATCTTAGGACCACGTATTGGTAAATTTGATACAGATAAAAATGGAAAAGTGATTAAAGTTAATGCAATTCCAGGACATAACATTACAGCAGGGGCTTTAGGTGTCTTTATTCTTTGGCTTGGTTGGTATGGATTCAACGGGGCAGCGGCTACAACTGTAGCACAACTTGGTTCTATTTTCGTAACAACAACAGTAGCTCCAGCAATCGCAACTGTTTCTTGTTTAATTTTTACTTGGATCAAATATGGTAAACCTGATGTGGGTATGTGTTTAAATGCATCTCTTGCAGGGTTAGTTGCTATTACTGCTGGATGTGATGTAACAGATGTTTTAGGATCAATTATTATTGGTGCTGTTGCAGGATTACTTGTTTGTTTTGGAGTTTGGTTTTTAGATTATAAATTACACATTGACGATCCAGTAGGTGCTGTTGCTGTACATTGTTGCAATGGTATTTGGGGAACAGTTGCTGTTGGTTTATTCGCAACTACTTCAGCTCCAGAAAGTACTTTTACTGGTTTATTCTATGGTGGTGGATTTGATTTATTAATTAAACAATTAACAGGTGTTGTATCTGTCGGTATCTGGACAGCAATCACTATTACAATTACTTTCTTTATCATTAAAAAGATCTTTGGTTTACGTGTATCAGAAAGAGAAGAAATCATTGGTTTGGATATTGAAGAACATGGATGTGAAGCTTATCCAGAATATATTAAAAAATAATTTTTTAAGAGTCATTAAATTGACTCTTTTTTATTGTAGAAATAAACAAAGTAGATTATACTTTTCATGGGTGAGGGGAGTATATGAGTAAAAGATTAGAACAGTATTTTTATTTAGTTTTAGGTTCAACGTTATTGACGTTAGGGATTTGGTTATTTGTGACACCAAATCAAATTAACTTTGGGGGAATGATTGGGTTAGCTCAATTAATTGATTATTTTATACATAAGTTTTTGGTTTTACCAAAATCATTAAATACATTAGGGATGATTAATCTATTAATGAACATTCCATTATTTATCTTTGGTTATAAAATCATGAATAAAGAATTTTGTTTTAAAACGATTATTTCATTAATTATTCAAACAGTATTACTATCTATTCTTCCGGTAATTAAAGAACCTATTGTTGAAGATGCTTTATTAAATGTTGCCTTTGCAGCTATTATTTGTGGAATTGGCGTTGGTTTAGCACTTCGTAGTAGTGGTTGTTGTGGTGGTATTGATATCGCGACAGTTTGTATAGTTAAGAAAAATCCGGATTTTAAAGCAGGACAGCTTTCTATAATATTTAATGTTGTTTTATTTGGAATATGTTTATTTATCTATGATATTAAAATTATTATGTATTCGATTGTCTTTGTTGCCATCCTTTATACAACAGCAGATAAGTTCCACTTACAAAATATCAATGTAGCGGTATTAATATTTACAAAGAATAGTGAAATAAAAAAAGCAATTATGAAACAAATGGGTAGAGGGGTTACCTATTGGATGGGTAAAGGTGCTTATACAGAATCAGAACAAGAAATTCTTTATGTGGCTATCAATAAATATGAAATCCAACAATTAAATAAAATTGTTTCATCACTTGATCCAAAAGCGTTTGTGACATTAGCACAAGGACCGATGGTTCATGGTGGCTTTGAAAAAAGATTATAAAAAAAACGTTTCGAAAGAAACGTTTTTTAATACAAAATTTAAATAAAAAAATGGTGGTTCCGGGCGGAATCGAACCACCGACACGAGGATTTTCAGTCCTCTGCTCTACCGACTGAGCTACGGAACCATCATTTGGCGGTCTGGACGGGACTCGAACCCGCGACCTCCGCCGTGACAGGGCGGCATT
>ERZ779866.538-NODE-538-length-42034-cov-3.705662_pt1 | contig 42034 bp, 37 predicted proteins | sample MGYA00511248_ERZ779866 | MGnify/ENA primary metagenome ERZ779866 (study PRJEB29588, sample SAMEA2155758) | human gut metagenome | biome: human gut; feature: human-associated habitat; material: faeces | place: Denmark | collected 2008/2010 ... | reverse complement strand
CCTTTGCCTTACGGAAAGCGACTTCAGCAGCGTGCTTGTCAGCTTTGTACTTAGCGACGGCTTCAGGTCCCATCTCATTCTCTTTTAATAAACGCTGTACGCGCGGAGAAGGCTGAGCACCTTTGGCGATCCAGTTCTGAATAGCTTCAACGTCAAGACGTAAGCGAACTTCTTTACCGCAAGCGATCGGATTGAAGAAACCGACCTTTTCGATAAAACGACCGGTTGCTGAGAAACGAGAATCAGCAACTACTACGTGATAAAACGGACGCTTTTTAGCGCCGAGACGACGTAAACGAATGACTACCATTTCGTAATTTACCTATAAGTTTAGCGATTTAAAAAATCGCTGTGTTAAATAAATACAGTTGTGCGATCATACTCGATTTATCGCAAAAATCAAGACGTATGCCAAAATATTTACAGACAAAAAGCCCATGCCAAAGCCAATAGCTTAAAAAAACAGATTAAATAGCTTCTCACAAAAAACATGAACAAAAGCTAAAAATACTATTCTACGTATGACACTGCATAACGCAGCAATACCACGTCTCCTGAAAACTTTTCACATGTAAGTAAATGTAATTGCGTCCCTTTCCCTGGAATATCGTTTTTATCATCACCTTGATAATTTACGATTGAATCGATTCCGGACATTCCGTCTACACTAGGATAGACAAGAATACTAAATTCATTTATAAGCTTTGCTTTTAAAAACGATCCGTTTAACGCCCCGCCGCCTTCAAGAAGCAGATTCTTCACCGCAAAATACTGTTCAAGATCTCTTATTACACCAGGGATTGCCTCATATCCTTCTTTGGCAAAAATATAAGAGATCCCCACATTCTTTAACTCATCCAAGTATTCGCTTTTTACATTAGCCGACACTACTGCAACTATGTGCTCACCGCTTGGCAGAGTGTCGGTCTTATAATGAAGTTTGCCTTTTAAATCAAAAACAATACCGATCTTTTTACCTGAAAATTCACCGATAAAGGGCAAACGATCGGCCTGACTATCCGTAAGGGACGACTCTTTTTCACTTATTGAATCATCAAGTTCTGCCATAGTCTTGCGACCAATAATCCAACCGTCATAGTGGTAAAGGTTTGCCGCCTCATCATATACCGTTGAAATGTCGGTTTTAATAAAAGGTCTTGTCCAACGGGCGGTTTTAAGTCGTCCATCAATAGACGAAATCATATGGCAGATAATGCGGCATTTCATGGCAACACTCCTTACGTCTCTTGTTATTCTTTAATATTAAGCTTTTAGCGCCGCGGGCATTTAAATCAAGATCATATTTTGCAAACAAAAAAGGCGGAAATTTTAATCCGCCCTTGTTTAAAATCTTTTAGTTATCTTCTGAACATTCCGCCCATTCCTGGAAGATTCGGCATTCCGCCGCCCATGCCCATACGCGATAATCCGCCCATCATGCCGCGCATCATATTGCGCATACCGCCAGAGCCCATTTTTTTCATCATCTTCTGCATCATTTCAAACTGTTTTAGAAGCTGATTGACTTCTTGGATCTGGACACCGGCACCTGCGGCGATGCGACGCTTGCGTGACCCCTTAATAATCTCAGGCTTACGTCTTTCTTTTTTGGTCATGGAGCAAATGATAGCTTCCATATGCAAAAGCTGCTTATCATTAACTTTGCTTTTAATCTGCTCACTTAGATTTCCCATGCCGGGGAGCTTATCCATAAGTCCGGTGAGACCGCCCATTTTTTTCATTTCCTGAAGCTGGGATAAAAAGTCATCAAAGGTAAAACCTTTTCCTTTTTTGATTTTTTCCGCCATCTTCTTGGCTTTCTCAACATCAGTGTTACGCTGTAATTGCTCAATCAATGACAGCAAATCACCCATATCAAGAATGCGGGAAGCGATACGATCAGGATGGAAAGGCTCCAATGCCGCGACTTTTTCACCCATACCGATAAACTTAATCGGTTTACCGGTGATCTCGCGTACGGATAAAGCGGCACCACCGCGCGCGTCACCGTCAGCTTTAGTCAAAATCACGCCGGTAAGCGGCAAAGCTTCGGCAAAGGCTTTGGCGGTATTGGCGGCGTCCTGACCTGTCATGGCGTCAACGACGAATAACGTCTCGATAGGGCTGACGACGGAATGAAGCTTTTTAACTTCATCCATCATTACTTCGTCAACAGCCAAGCGACCTGCGGTATCAACAATTAACACGTCATAAAAACGGGCTTTAGCTTCAGCAAGTGCCGCGACGGCGATAGCTTCAGGAGTTGACTTAGGATCTGAAGGAAAAGCGTCAACATTGATTTCTTTAGCTAAAGTTAATAACTGATCGATAGCTGCAGGACGGTACGTATCGACAGAGACCATCAATACTTTCTTTTTAAGACGTTCTTTAATATATAAAGCAAGCTTTGCAGCCGATGTGGTCTTACCGGCACCTTGCAAACCTGCAAGCAAAATAACTGCAGGAGGCTGAGTGGCTAAATTAAGCTCGGCCGTTTCACCGCCCATGGTTTCTACTAATTGAGCATAGACGGTCTTAATAAATTCTTGTCCCGGAGTTAAGCTTAAGCTTACCTCTTGCCCTAAAGCTTTTTCCTTAACTTTTTGCGTAAAGGATTTAACCACCGGCAAAGCGACGTCGGCTTCAAGCAATGCGGTTCTGACTTCACGCAGCGTATCTTTAATATTATCTTCAGTAATTCGGCCTTTACCGCTGATATTCTTTAAAGTTCGGTTTAGACGCTCGGTAAGATTATCAAACATAAAAAATCCTCTAAAAATATGAGAGCCATTATAGCCGATTACATCAAAAGCCTAAAATTTTGCAGAAAGTTTAATGCAATAACTAAGAAAGAGCTGACAAATCAACTCTATATATAAGCGAAAAATCCTTCTTTTTTTCAAGAAACATCACCATATATATCGGAACATACAAGATCTTGCCGGCTTGTTTAACATTTGAATTACTAAACACCAGTGCTTCTTTAATATTGTATTCAGAATTTTCCAAAACATTGGTTAAAGCTCGGTGTGAAGCATAATCTTTTCCTGACTTCACCTCTATAGGTAAAATCATGCCATCCTTTTCAACTACAAAATCAAGTTCTCCTTGCTTTTTACTATTGAAATAAAACAGATTAAAGTCGTGCGCAGCTAATTCCTGCGCCACCGCATTTTCGTAAATCGCACTGAAATTAATATCAGACTCTCCCATAATAATTTTTAATTGAATACCGTCTGAATATTGAGCTGCCAACAATCCGACATTATTTTGAAATACTTTAAAAAGATTTCTTGACTTTGCCAACAGTAACGGAGCTTTAAGATCTTCTACGTTATATACGGGTAAAGCAACTCCGGCATTTTTCAACCTTGACATCCTCACCGGCCTAAAGGTCGATGATCCTACTGCTAAACAACAATATTGCTATTGTTGTAAGCTTCGGCGGGTTCCTGCTGCCGACCTCTTATGAGGTTCGCTTGACAGGCTATCCGGGCAAGTCCTGCCCTTCATAAAAGCTTGTGCCACTATATCACAAAAACACACTGATATTTGATATAGCGCACACTTTTGTAGCAAAGTATTCCGTACAAAAACACTTTAACCTTGCCATCCTACTAAAAACTCAAGAAAAATTACTTAGTTTTGAGTATTAGTTCACTAACACTGCTTTTGTAAATAAGGTAAAATTTTAATGTTGGTTTTTAGATAAACCATTTTTGATTCAACGTTATGAACTATGGAGAGAGCTTCATGTCACGCTCAATTATGCTTGTCCCGACAGCAAAGTCTACCGGGATTTTTACCGCAAGTTTAGGTTTAGTAAAGGCTTTAAAAGATAAAGGCGTAAATGCCGCTTTATTCCGTCCTTTTGACTGCTGCAAAAATGTTTGCGCCTGCAAAGACTCTTATTCAGTCAGCTTCTGCGACGCTGTAAAACAGATCGCTGCCGGCGAAAGAACTGAACTTTTAGAGAAAGTAGTTGCCAATTTCAAACGTTTCCTTGCTGACACTAAAGCCGACGTGGTCATCGCAGAAGGCGTCGTTAATGACAAACTTGATCAAGATAAATTAAACGCAGACGTCTGCCACGCCCTTGATGCCGACATCGTTGTAGTAAATTTAGGCAAATGCGCTAAAGCTAAAGCTTTAAATGCAGTTACATTACAGGCTTTCGGCAACGCAGGTAAAACCCGCGTCGTCGGCAACATCATTTTAAACCGTAACGCCCCGAAAGACGCTCACGGTGAAAAGCGTCTCGTTCTTGCCGGAAACGGTGGTGAATTTACCGCTTGCTGTGATGATTGCGCAATTGACAATATTATTGCCGATATTCCTTTTGACATGTACAACTACGCCGTCCGCGCCAAGGATATTGCCGACTTTATCGGCGGAAAAGTTGTAGCAGGCGACGCTGAAGCCCGCGGCTTCCGCGTAGTGTTCGATCTTAAAGACAAGAACAAGAAACATGTCCTTATTACCGAGACTTTGCCTACCGAAGCAGAATCAGGCATCGTAGTCTTAGCTAAAGGCATTGAAGGCCAGTTATCAAATGTCAACGCCGTAATCAGCTCCGAGCAAAATGTTTGGGATATCGCCAAGACTTTGGCCCGCATGCCTGCTCATCTTGCCGCTGATGATACTGCTCGTGCCGATAAAGCTGCTGAATTTGCCGCTCCTTATTTTGACGCTGACGCACTTGCCTCTTTAGCTAAAGTTGACGCAGATCGTACTCCGCTCATGAGCCCTGCAGCTTTCCGTTTAAAATTAACCGAACTTGCCCGTGCCGCACACAAGCGCATTGCTTTACCTGAGGGCGACGAGCCGCGTACTGTTTGTGCTGCCGCTAAAGTAGCAGCATCAGGCATTGCCACTCCGGTTCTTTTCGGAAAGAAAGACAAAATCTTGGCAGTTGCTAAAGAACAAGGCGTAACTTTAGGTGAAGGCGTACAATTCGTCGATCCTGAGGAAGTTCGTCAGAATTACGTAGCTCGCTTGGTTGAACTGCGTAAGAAGAAAGGCCTTACCGAAGAGCAGGCAATCGACATGCTGCAGGACAATGTCGTTTTAGGTACCATGATGCTTGAGCGCAATGAAGTTGACGGTTTGGTTTCCGGCGCTGTCCATACCACTGCCAACACCATTCGCCCGCCGCTTCAGATCATCAAAACCGCTCCTAATGCATCCCTCGTTTCTTCAGTATTCTTCATGCTGATGCCGGAGCAGGTTTACGTTTTCGGCGACTGCGCCATCAATCCGAACCCGACCCCCGCTGACTTGGCGGAAATTGCCATTCAGTCAGCTGATACCGCTAAGACTTTCGGTATTGATCCTCGTGTTGCGATGGTCACCTACTCAACCGGCACTTCAGGTAAAGGCCCTGATATTGACACCGTAGCAGAGGCAACCCGTATTGCTAAAGAAAAGCGTCCTGATCTTAACATTGACGGTCCCCTGCAGTACGATGCTGCCGTAATGCCTAATGTTGCAGCTCAGAAAGCTCCGGGCTCTTCTGTCGCGGGTAAAGCTACCGTCTTTATTTTCCCGTCTCTTGAAGTAGGCAACGTTGTTTATAAAGCAGTACAGCGTTCTGCCGACCTGGTCTCCATCGGACCTATGCTTCAGGGTATGAGAAAACCGGTAAACGATTTGTCTCGCGGTGCCTTAGTTGACGATATTATTTACACTATCGCCATTACTGCCATCCAGGCAACTCAGGAATAATATTACCTTGATATTTATAGGGCGGCTCTACATGCCGCCCTTTTCATATACGCACTATGAATATTCTTATAATCGGAGCCAGCGGTTATTTAGGCCGCGCCTTAACTTTAAAATTACACACTAAAGACAATACGCTCTATCTGCTTGGACGCGATAAAAATAAAACATACGAAGTTTTCAAACGAATTCTTTCTTCCTTTGTCCCTTTTCCTAAAATTTTAGATTACAAAGATGAATTACCTGATGCGGATATAGTTATAAATCTCGCAGGCGAAAGTATCGCTGCCAAAATACTTACCAAAAAGCGAATAAAAGCACTGGAAAACTCAAGGCTTGACGTACTGGCGCACATTGAAAATAAATTAAAAAAATACTCCTGTAAATCAAGAATATTACTTCAGGCAAGTGCACTTGGCATATATGAAGACAACTCATCAAATATAGGCAATGACGAACTTGCCTTAATTTGTAAGACAGTTGAAGATAAAGCTTTAAGCTTAAATAATATATTCTCCCGCATTGTTGCATTACGGCTTGGTATTATCTTAGGCAAAGGAAGTCCTTTTATTCAAAAAATAAATAAAATACCCCCTATCAAATTCATCGGCAAAGAAAAGTATATCGGCTGGATTAGTATTGAAGATGCGGTTAATGCAATTATTTTTATAATAAATAACAATAAAATAACTGAAAATTGCAATTTAACCGCGCCATACGCGGCTTCTCGTAACGAACTTATGAATTTAAGATCTCCTTCAATTCTGCCGGCACTGCCTATCTTGTCATGGTGCTTAAATTTTGGTGATAAACGCGGACTTTTGTTAAATAAAGAACAATCCGTTACTCCTCATACTCTTCTTGACCACGGTTTTACTTTTGCCTTTAAGTCTCTAGGTGAACTTAAAAATTCTTTGTAAACCGCATTTACGCAAACGTTTTCAAAATTATGCTTCGTCAATACGCATTTGCGTTGTAAGTAACAAAATTAATGCGGTTATTTTGCTATTATTCTTAGCGTTAGCCTTTATTTCAATCAAATCGCATGAGGTTCACATGTTAGAACAATTAAAGCATGACGTTTTCAAAGCCAATTTAGACCTTCCCAAACACGGATTAGTCACTTTTACTTGGGGTAACGTCTCAGGTATCGATCGTGATTCAGGCTTAATGGTTATTAAACCGTCCGGAGTTGACTATGAAACTATGACTGCTGATGACATGGTAGTCATTGACATTGAAACCGGCAAAAAAGTTGAAGGCAAATTAAATCCTTCTACCGATACCGATACCCACATTGAACTTTATCGTGCCTGCCCGGACATTATGGGTATCGTTCACACCCATTCACGCTATGCAACTTCCTGGGCACAAGCCGGTAAAGACATTTTAGCTTTAGGAACCACCGGTGCTGACTATTTCTACGGTCCGGTTCCCTGCACCAGAAAAATGACCGATGAAGAAATCAACGGTTCTTATGAAGCTGAAACCGGCAAAGTCATTGTCGAAACTTTCCAAAAACGCGGCTTTAAGATGAAAGACATCCCTGCCGTTTTGGTCAACTCCCACGGACCTTTCTGCTGGGGAACCTCTCCTGACAATGCCGTTTACAATGCCGTAGTATTAGAAGAAGTAGCTTTCATGGCATTCCATTCCCAGATGTTGTGCGAAGGCAAATTAGGTCCTATGCAGCAGACTCTGCTTGATAAGCACTACTTAAGAAAACATGGCGAACACGCCTACTACGGTCAGGGTGATCACCACTGATTTTTACTAAAACCGTTTATTATTAAAGCCGCATATAATTGCGGCTTTTTCATATAAAAAATTAAAACACTAAAACAAAAAGAGCACTGTCTTTGTAGATAGTGCTCTTTCTTATTGTTATCTAACTAAATATTCAATTAGATATACTTAAAGCCGATTTCTTTAATCTTTTCAGACCAAATCTTCGGACCTACGGAATGAATATTGTTGCCTTCGCTGTCAACAGCTACGGTAACCGGCATATCCTGAACCTTGAATTCATAAATAGCTTCCATTCCAAGATCTTCAAAAGCCAAAACGCGAGCTGCCTTAATAGCCTTGGAAACAAGGTATGCGGCACCGCCGACGGCCATAAGATATACGGCTTTATGACGTTTAATGGATTCAACAGCCGCAGGTCCGCGCTCTGACTTGCCAATCATACCGAACAAACCGGTCTGAGAGAGCATGGTCTCAACAAACTTATCCATACGGGTTGAAGTGGTAGGACCTGCAGGGCCGACAACTTCATCACCTACTGCAGGAACAGGTCCTACGTAGTAAATCATCTTACCGTGGAAATCAACGCCTTCAGGCAAAGGCTTACCCTGGGCAATCAAATCGCAAATACGCTTATGAGCTGCGTCACGGCCGGTTAAGATAGTACCTGATAACAATAAAGTGTCACCCATCTTCCAGGTGGCAATCTCTTCTTTAGTCAAAGTGTCAAGGTTGACACGCTTGACGTTGGCTGAATTACCGCCGATTTCAATATCAGGATAATCATCAATTGAAGGAGGATCAAACTTGGCAGGACCTGAGCCGTCAAGCTCAAAGTCAATATGACGTGTAGCTGCGCAGTTAGGGATAATTGTAGTAGCTTTGGATACGGCGTGGCACGGATAGCTCTTAACCTTGACATCAAGAACGGTAGTCATACCGCCCAAACCCTGGGCACCGATACCGAGCTTGTTAATCTTGTCATAAAGCTCTAAACGAAGCTCTTCTTCAGCATTCTTAGGACCACGCTTAATCAAGTCCTGAATATCGATAGGATCGTTTAAGGCTTCTTTAGCTAAAATTGCTGATTTCTCAGGAGTTCCGCCGACACCGACGCCTAAAATTCCGGGAGGGCACCAACCTGCTCCCATAAGAGGGATCTCGTGTAAAATCCAATCAACGATGGAATCGGACGGATTTAACATCTTCATGTGGGTCTTGTTTTCTGAGCCGCCGCCTTTAGATGCAATAGCAACTTCTACTTTATCGCCTTTGACCATTTCAATATGGACGACTGCAGGAGTATTGTCCTTAGTATTGACGCGCTTTCCGATAGGATCCATCAAAACTGACTTACGCAAAGGATTGGTTGCACAGCAATATGCACGGCGAGTGCCTTCGTCAACCATTTCCTGAACGGTCATGTCACCTTCAAAACGAACATCCATACCGATTTTGACAAAGCAGGTAACGGCACCGGTATCCTGACACAAAGGACGATGACCGATTGCGCACATCTTGGAATTTACGAGGATCTGGGCGATAGCGGCTTTTGCAGACGGATTTTCTTCAATGTCATAAGCGTGCTTCATAGCTTGCAGAAAGTCACGCGGATGATAATAAGAAATAAACTGTATTGCTTCATAAATGGAATCAATGAAGTCTTGAGTCTTGATTAAAGTGGTCATGGCAATTTCCTAACTGAAACAAAAACAGCCTTGTTTTTATTGGAAATTAAGGCTTGCAAAAGATTATACCGCAAAGAAGGTTTTTAGTGATGATAAGGTGTTATTTAACTTGTAAAACTGCGACACAGAGAAAATTATGAATGAAAAAAAAGGATATCCGCAAGGCTTACGAATATCCTTTAACTTCAGACTATGGAGAGATTAGAACAATACTTCGTTGTATGATTCCTTAGTTGCAAAAGGTCCTGAAAGAGGATTTACCGTACGACCGTTGTCAAAGTAATCATACTTAAAGACAATAGGAGAACCGTCCGGGTTTTCAAATTTCTCTTCAGGTTCAAAAGCTTCACCTAAAGTTTCCGTTGAAACAATTTCGGTTTCAAATTCAGGAAGAACTTCATTAAGATTGGTTTCTAACGAATATTTACCGTCTTTTTCAACTAAGTTTAAATAAACCTCTCCGAACACAACTTTAAAATTCTTTTCTTTAACGCAAGGTTTTGCGCCATTACAATAAACATTTCCTCCCGTATAAACCGGCAGATGCTTATAATACTTATGGCGATCTTCCTTAATTCCGCTATCTCCTTCAACAAAAAATAACTTTAAAAACTCTTCTTTAGTCGGATAGTCATTAAAAGGTACAGTACCGGTTACGGCAATGCGATCCCAATTCTTTTCCTCGCTGACTTTTAAAAATTCTTCTGCGACCGGATTTTGAATAAAGATATTATTATAGAAACGATCATCACCGTGCAGAATAGTCATGAAACCGGCAACTTCAGTGCGATGAGGCACATGATACGGAGTATAACGCGGCTGATCGGTATTTGAATTGTTTGTACCGATTCCGACAAAAATAAACGGACCGCTTATTATGTTATGTACCATTGCTACGCCTTGAGTTGCAAGCTTGCAGCTGAACATCGACAACAAGATATTGTTATCAATTAAGGTAGGACCGTGACTTACCTCAACGAAAATATCCTCACCTAATGATAATTCCTGCGGTAATTCAGTACCTAAAGGAGGATTGTTATCGTGCATAAGGTTCTGAGTAACACGAGTACCCTGAGCCTGCCAATCGAGCCAAATACCGCGAGTGCAGTGATGGATATGATTACGTCTGAAAATAACGTCAATTGCAGCATGCAGTTTGATTCCGCCGATTTCAGCGCCTTTAAGCTGCTGTTTATTATTAATATGATGAATATGATTGTCTTCAATAATTGAGAAAGCACAGCCTAAATGACCGACAATACCTGCCTGTTCACAATCATGAATATCACATCCTCTAATAATATGAGAACCGATCTGCTCTTTGGTCCAGCCTTCAAGCTGAGCTTGGCAAATAGCGTCTCTTTCAGTCTGAGTACCGTGTTTTACTCGACCTAAAGACCACTTATTCTCATTGTTAGGTTGCAGATACTTGCCAAGAGAAATACCTACGCATTTTGAATCTGAGACCTCGCAGTTTTCAATAACCCATCCTTTACTCCAATGAGGACCAACCATACCTTCCTGATAAGCGGTCGGAGGAGCCCACTGCGTAGCAGCTTGCTTTACGACAAAGCCTGATAAAGTAATATAACCGACCCCTGTTTTGCTCGGATAGAAGCAGTTGCGGCGTACGTTTATTTCCACGCACTCGGCATTAGGATCAATACCGTGGAAATTAGCATAAATAATGGTGCTGCCGTCTTTTTGCTCTGTATACCAAGTATATACGGTAAAAGACTTATCCCAGGATTTCATATCCACCTTAGGACCAAGAACATCCTCGAGACTATAGACCTCAAACATGGAACGGCCGTTTAAATATACTTCACCAGTATGAGCGTTATCGGCAAAATACCAATCACCGAAAACTTTTGTCGTATACGGGTTATAGTCATTAAAAATACCGTTTCCTATGATGCTTACCCAAACATCGCCGTCATACTTTTTCCAATTGTTTACAATCTCGGCACCGGTAATTACTGCCTTACGCGGTTCAACTGAACGATAAACGATAGGTTTATCTTCAGTTCCTGCGTTGGCGGGATCTACATACTCGCGATAAACGCCAGGGAAAACTAAAACTTCATCTCCGGCTTTTGCAAGTTTTGCCGCCTCGGAAATTGTCTTAAACGGGGAATTTTCTTTGCCATTACCGCTACGACGTACTTTTGCGTTTACAAAATACTTCATTTTATTCTCCTATTTCAAAATCTTTGATTACGCAGTTGCTGCATTTTTTGCTTTACGTTCATTAAGTTCTTTAATAATAGTCGGATAAATCCTATCAATATTGGTAAAGTACATGGCTATCCATGACACTACAAAACCAACTATCGGGAAAACGAAAAACACGATCTGTTCACAATAAAGGGTGTAATCAGTTTGAGTTGCAAGATTCGGATTATAATCAGCAAATGCAAGGCCCCAACCAACAATTGCAGATCCCAAACCGGTTCCTACCTTCATACCAAAAGAAGTAGCGCTATTAGTAAGTCCAGCCTGATTTACTCCGCTCTTCCACTCACCATATTCGACAGCATCAGCAATAATAGTGAATAAACAAGCACTGATCGGGCCTAAACCTATACCACGAAGTAAAGCACCAAACATAACACCGTAAACGTTAGGTGATGCTACCCACATGATAAACATTCCCAAAATTACAATAGACCACCCTGAAAGCATCAACTTCCATTTACCAAAACGATTGGCAAGAAAAGGAACAAAAAGCAAAGCTACAAATTTTGTGCCCATATAGCATGCATTCAGCGTGCCGTACAAATTAATGTCATGTAAAACATCACGACAGTAGTACACACCAAGACCATTGAAAATTGAAGCATTGATGTAATACATAAGAAACATGATGCAAATCGTAAAAAAGAAACGATTTTTAAACAAAATCTTAAAAGATTCAATTGCGCCGATATTATCTTTAGGATGCTCTTTTGGCTTTTCCTCGGGAACATTTCTTTCTTTTACAAAAAAGAAAGTAATCATAAAACAGCATGTTGCCAAAATTGCAAAATAACTGCCATCATGCTCCAGCCAACCATCTCTACTAATGGCGGAACAACATAGGCTAAGGCAATAACAAAAAGGCTAGTACAAATAAAACGCAAAGAATTTGCAGAAATCTTTGACGGCTGATCATTAGTCATTAAAGCAAGCAAAGTATTGTAGGAAAGATTACTTGCTGTATAGGCAAAAGCGGCCACAAAAATATAAGTAGCAGTTGCATAAACGATTTTACCGGTATCTCCTAAGCTGTCAGGTACAGAAAACAGCAAAATAAGACCAATTGCCATCATTGGAGTTGACCATAAAATCCATGGGCGAGCTTTACCAAAACGGGTCTTTGTTCTATCAAGAATCAGACCAAAGCCAAGATCGGTCAAACCATCAAGCAATCTTGTAACCAGCATGATAGTACCTACCGCAGCAGCCGTTATTCCAACACTATCGGTATAGTACAAAGTCAAGAATCCTGCGACCACAGACCATACAAAGTTACAACCGACATCTCCTAACGCATAAGAAAAGCGCTCACCGAATGACACGGCATATGTTTTCTTCCCCATTTTTGCTCCTTATATAAATATTGTTTATGCCCTCGAGGGCATAAGTAAATGCTCACGTGGGCTTTTATGTAAAATAACAAAATCTGACTATTAGACAATAAAAATCTTTTTATTTTAAGTTTGAGATCACATTTTTGCCCTCGAGGGCATGTTTATACAACAAAAACGAACTGCAACTCTTAAACATTAATTAAATACATTGTGAAATTAAAATACCTAACTGAGTAAAATGTTTATCAAAATCAATTTTTTCTTTATTTACTAAAACCTTAAACGCTAAATCAAGAGGCATCTTAGCTTGAATCTCTTCATTTTGAGTAATTACTGCAGAAATTATCCCCTCTTTCATATATTTTTTACTATTAGGTAACAAATCATTAGTAATTACCTTTACATCAAGATCTTTAAGTTCTTCTCTAATTCTTGGACACACCGAATAGTCACCAGGGTTTACTAAATATATTGCCTTTATCTTTTGTTTTCGTAAAAGGTCAAAATCGACATCAATATAATTATTCTCCATTGCATGCGTATAAACTATTTCAATATCTCGATATTTTTGAACTAACTCATCTTTAAATCCCTGAACTCGTTCCATAAATGAAATTATTCTAGAGCTACGATTACTCAAAATAGCAATTTTTCCTTTACCCTGCGTAATTAGCGCAATTAAACCAGCTGCAATTCTTCCTGATTTTTCATAATCACACCCGATATAACAATCTCTTTTATAACTCGTATCATCCATGTTATAAAAAATCATCGGAACATTAAGTTCTTTTGCTTTATTAAAAAGCGCATGTACGTAAGGTTTAAAAAACTCTTCATAAATTGGCAAGGCAATTAAAAAATCATAATCAAAATTTGATATTACTCTCTTAATATCCGCAAGAGGATCTCCATTACCATGATCAAGTACTAGAAAATCTATAGTAATGCCAAATCCACGCAACTCAGCTGCTTTTACCTTTGCTAATTCAAAAATTTTGGCATGAAACTGACTGCTCACGGAGCGATAAACCATGTATAAAATCTTAAAATTTTGATTTTTTGCTGCTAAATAGCGTGCTGCAAGATTAGGTTTATAATCATATTTTTTTAAAACAGCTTCAATTCTAGCTAACGTACTATCTTTTACTTTACTTTTGTCCTTTAAAGCGCGTGCAACAGTACGACGCGATACTCCAGAAAGTTCAGCAATTTTCTCAAGTGATATCATGTCAGTCCTATATTGTGTCTTCGTTTTTTACTATTTAAATTTTTACTATAAATTGTAAATTACATTGAGAAAAAAGGCGTGTTTTTTAACACGCCTTTAAATTTAAGATCACAAAATTAATTAAAAATCAAAGAAATACAAATGAATCTATTTGGTAATTATTCATTTTCCAAAATAAAACCTTGCTCTTTAATATAACGAACTAATAATCCGCCGTCATTTTTACCCGAGAGCATAGCTTTACTTGCCTTAGTCCAATTCATATCATCTTTAGCTTGATGCTGACGGTTTTTATAGTATTCAGCCATCTTTTCATCATATTGCTCAAGCTCTTTTTCATCATAAGGATCCTGATACTCGTTTTCAGAGAAGAACCAACGCTTAGGCAAACGGGGTTTTTGCTCCTCTCTGAAATTCTCATCAGGAACGCCAAGGCATAAACCTAAAGCAGGAAGTATGCCGTGAGGAACTTTTAAAAGATCAGATACTACATCAATCTGTTTTTTATAGCCGCCGATGATAACGCCGCCAAGACCTATGGACTCAGCCGCGGTCAACACGTTCTGACAGGCAAGAGCTACGTCATTTAAGCCTGAATACAAAAGCTTAAACGGTATATTTGCAGGAGGAAAACCTACCGATCTTTGTAATTTGGTGTAATCAATACAGAACATCCAAAACTCAGCGCAGTTGGCAATATGTTCCTGACCGCCGGCGCATTTTGCTATCACTTCAAGTTTTTCCCTGTCAGTCACACGAATAACGGTAACGTCCTGTAAAAAGCATGAAGTTGAAGTCTGCAGCATGGCATCCTGTAAATTGCTCACCTCTTCCTCGGTAAGAAGACGTCCCGTGTAATTACGCATCGACTGGTGATGTTCAATAACCTTTAATGTTTCGCTCATTTTTAACTCCATTAAGTGCGCGGCACCAGATAAGCAGTATCGGTAATATGTCCGCATTGAGCTTTTTGCAGCAAAGCCGCATCAACAAGGCATAAAGCAAGCATAGCCTCGGCAATGGGAACGGCGCGGATCCCGACGCAGGGATCGTGTCTGCCTTTTGTTACCAAATCAATGCTGTTGCCGCTGCGGTCAATAGATTTTCCCGGAATCATAATGCTTGATGTGGGTTTTAACGCAATTCTTACTTTTATTTCTTGACCTGAACTTATACCGCCTAAAATACCGCCGCTGTGATTTGACATAAATCCGTCAGGTGCAATCTCGTCTCGAGCCTTTGACCCTAACATTGATGCAAGAGCAAATCCGTCACCGATTTCCACGCCCTTTACGGCATTAATACTCATCATGGCATGAGCAATAGTGGCATCAAGCCTGTCAAAAACAGGATTGCCCCAGCCGACAGGCACATTGTGAGCTCTAACCTCGACAATCGCCCCGCATGAATCATGCTTCATCCTCAAATCATCCATAAAGCTCTCAAGCAAAGAAAGCTTAGATCCGTCGGCAAAATTAAAAGCATTATTTAAAGCTTCGGCGGCGTCATATTTATCAGTTGCTATAGTTCCTATAGCCGTTACGCAGCCTGAAACGCTTACATTATAAAACTGCTTTAAAACCTGTTTGGCAACTGCACCGGCAGCAACGCGCATAGCAGTTTCACGCGCCGATGCACGTCCGCCTCCGCGGTAATCACGAATACCGTACTTATGATCGTAAGTATAATCAGCATGCCCCGGACGATAAGAATTTTTAATTTCGCTGTAATCGGAAGAACGCTGCGAAGTATTTTCAATAATAAGCCCGATAGGAGTCCCCGTGGTTTTACCTTCAAAAACACCTGAAATAATTTTCACTTTATCAGGCTCATTACGCGGAGTTCCGAAACGCGTAGATCCGGGACGACGCCTGTCCAAATCGGTCTGCAGCATTTGCTCATTTAAATCAATTAACGGAGGACAGCCGTCAATGATGCAGGCTAACGCCGCACCGTGACTTTCACCGCAAGTTGTAACTTTGAATATTTCACCAAAAGTATTTGCGCTCATGACAAATTATCCTTATACGGACTTAAAGTGCTGCTTTAAAAACATCAGCATAAGCCTTAAGCTGCTCAGCCGTAAGTAAAAACACTCCGCCGCCGCCCTTTTTCAAATCAATAAAGTGGAACGGGACATGCGGGAATGCGTCATTTAAATTCTCAGCCGAATTGCCTACTTCCATTATGAGCACACCGTCATCACTTAAATAATCAACCGCCTGAGCCAAAATTTTACGCGCACAATCAAGACCGTCCTCACCAGAGCCCAAAGCTAGCTCCGGCTCAGCTTCAAACTCTTTTGGCATAGTGCTTAAATCATAAGCATCGACATAAGGCGGGTTGGCGACGATTAAATCGTATTTATCCCCTTTAGGAAGAGCTGAGAACAAATCACTTTTTATCGGGAATACGCAATTTTCAAGTCCGTAACCGCGGATATTGATTTCAGCAACCTCAAGTGCCTCATCGGAAATATCAACGGCATCAACTTCGCAGTCTCCGTCAAAATGCAATGCGATTGCTATCGCTATGCATCCTGAACCGGTGCACATATCAAGAACTCTATCGGGAGTGCGATCAATAAAAGGATCAAATCCGTTTTCAATAAGTTCGGCAATCGGGGAACGCGGAACAATAACCCGCTTATCCACATAAAACTGATGACCGCAAAAGAAAGCACGATGAGTAAGATACGGAGTCGGTACTCGTAAAAAAATACGCTTATTGGCTATCGCGGCAATAATCTTCCGCTCTTTTTCAGTAAGTCTTGAATTAAGTGTCGAGTCATCGCATGGCGGCTGTAAATGCATTACCGCCTGAACGATTTCCAAGGCCTCATCCCAATAATTATCCGTACCGTGTCCGCAATAAATTTCATGAGCGGCAAAACATGAAACAAGATAGCGCACTGCATCCTGAACCGTACGCAATTCCTGAATCAAGGCGTTTTCAATTTCTTGGGCTGAAGGAGGGGTGTCTAAAAGATCATAAAGAGCGGTGAAACTGTCACCTGACGGTTCTATGGCGTTCATAAAATCCAAAATTAATAACAAAAAACAAAATAAAAAGTCTTATTAACTAACTTTTGGCAGCTATTTTAGCATGATATTTCATATCAGCTGTGTTTTAACGGCTCTTCTTGGCGCTAATCAAACTAAAAGCACCAAAAGGTGCTTTTAATCTTTAATTTTAATTAAATCATTAAAATCAATAAACCTTTGAAAAAGAGGCAATTGACATATTTATCTCACTGACGATTTTACGTTTGGGAATTTCATAACTCGGATCGATAATGACTTTGCCTCCGTCAAAAGAAAACATTCCTATTCCCTGGATATAAAAGTTACCTTTAAAAAAAGCGCTTACGTATTTTGCGATTTGCATAGGTGCATATTTTTTAAAAGTACGCATCAATCCCGACTCCTTATATTTGTTTGTTCTATGTCCATAAATATAGTCAATTGTGAAAAAAATAAATATGCTTTTTGCAACTTTTTTTCATAAAACAGTAAGTTACTTCGTACTTTGTGAACTAATTTAAAAAAATTTCACTACTTGGGGTAAAAAAAGCTTTTGCAGTAAATCGACCGTGCTCTTCTTCCAGAATAAATGCGCTTCCGGTCACAAAAAGCGGAATTTCCACTTTAGGACATGCGTACTCAACCATTTTCTGAACTAAAGGAATATGCGAAACCAAAATAATCGCGTCGTTTGAGTTTTCCGTAAATTTAGCGTTTACATAATCAAAACATATATCAGGCTCACCTGAAGGGGTTAAATCGCTTAATATTTCAATCTCTGCATCATTATTTCTTACTAAGGCTTCTTTCACGGCATTAGCTGTTTGTACGGCTCTGGTTTTAGGTGAGCATAAAATCGCTTTTATCGAATAATGAGCGCAAAGATTCCGAGCCGTCTTTTTTACTTCATCAACGCCGTCGGCAGTAAGCTCTCTATCTGCCCCGCAGAATGCTGCCTGTCCGTGGCGCATAATTATAATAATCATAGCAACAATCAGATAGACCATTAAAAATAGGTCACTATTTTACAAAAACTTTGTAAAATTGATAGAAAACGGTTATAAGTTTAAGCTATTGCTCACAAATTAAGGCTCAGTATGGCACTAAACCTAAAAGATTTAAAAAATGTTCGCCAATTGCGCGCAGTACTGCGTACCTGCACAGCTGCGGAAATTGCAGAAATTGCCGGCAAAATAACGGAAATACAAAAAGAACGTGAAAAGGAAGAAGCCAAACTGCAGGAAGCAATAAAAGCACGAGAACGTTCCGTCAGCAATGCCTTATCTTTTTTAGAAAAAGAAGATATTGATGTTTACGATTTAATTGCAGCATTAAATCAAAAATCCGGTAAAAAGCGCGGAAAAATGATGCCTAAATATGCTTATACTGATCTTGACGGCATAAATAGAACATGGACCGGACAAGGAAAAACCCCGCTTGCACTTTTAAAACTGATGCAAAAAACCGGGGCTTCTCTTGATGATTTTCTGATTAAGAAAGAGATGCAGCAATCTCTTGATTGATTTTATCCAAAGCTTCAAGAGGATCGCTTGCCTTAGTAATCGGGCGGCCGATAACAAGATAATCCGATCCTGCTCTTACTGCCTCTCCCGGAGTCATGATCCTCTTTTGATCTCCCACATCAGATCCGGCCGGACGGATACCCGGAGTCACGGTTAAAAACGGGCGGGAAGCAAAAGTCCTTATGATAGGTACTTCTCTAGCACTTGCCACAACGCCGTCAAGTCCGCATTCTTTGGCAAGTTTTGCAAGTCTTTCAACTTGCAGCGCAGGTGTAGCGTTGATACCTATAGCATTAAGCTCAGCATCATCCATGGAAGTCAAAACCGTAACTGCAATAAGCTTCGGTCGATTATGGCAAAACGATAAAGCTTCAGCTGCAGCCGACATCATTTTCGGTCCGCCCGAGGCATGTACATTGACAATCCATACACCAAGTTTTGCCGCTGCGGTACATGCTTTAGCCACGGTATTAGGAATGTCGTGAAATTTAAGATCCAAAAAAACCCTGAAATCTTTATTAACGAGTTTTTCAACCAACGCAGGTCCTGCGGCGGTAAAGAGCTCTTTTCCGACTTTTAAATTACAAAAACGCGGATCCACTTTCTCTACAAATGAAAGCGCATCTTTTGCTTCTGCATAGTCAAGAGCCACGATAACTTTAGGATCGTAAGTCATAAAATTTTAATCTCCGTCAAGACCGCGAATCGGTGTAATCGTATCCCATCTTCTGCAGGAAGGACACTGCCAAAACATCATTTTGGATTTAAAGCCGCAGCGTGAACAGCTAAAACGCGGATTAGTCGCAATCTGCGCATCAATTAAGCTTTTTAACTGCACGACTACATCATTGGCTTTTGCATCATCGCTATCACGCGAACGTAAGCCGATTAATGCAGAAAACAATTTAAGACTTGGTTTTTCTTTAATAAAAGCCAATAACTGAACTTCTGCGTCTTCTTTTCCTGAAATCAGCTCCACTGACTGAACAAGATCAACCATTGCTTCGGCAGAATGCGTACGTCTTACCAAATCCTCAAGCGCAAAACGTAAATCAGGATCGGCTTTATTAGGAAAACATTTACGGATTAAATCAAGACACAACAGCCCTGAATTGGGATCAAGCTCCGATACTTCCTTAACCTTTATATAAGCTTCTTTTAATTTTTTATCTTTTATAAGCAGATCCGCATACTCAAGTCTTGCTCTTACCGAATCAGGGTAAACGTCCAAAGCATGCTGATACGACGCATATGCCGTTTCCTTATTCCCAGCCATTACATCCTGCACAGCGCATTGGCAATAGTAATGACTAAGCTGCGACAAAGAGCTGCTGCCTAAAACATTTCTATAAGTTAAAGCAATTTCAATTGCCTTATGATAATCACGTTCCTGCTCATAAACCTTTACAAGCAAAGCAGCAGCCGCTGCATGCTGACGCGGAATTTCAACTAAATCAAGCAAAATGCGTTCAGCGCGATCAAGAAGACCTGCACTTATAAAATCACGAGCAAGCTCAACACGGGAAATTTCATTTTCCGCAACGTCAAGTTTGGGATTATTGGCTAACGCTTCATGCAGTGATATTGCCCTATCCACTTCACCGCGCTTACGGAATAAATTGCCTAAAGCAAGATTGGACTCAAAAGAAGGATCGCTTTCGTTTAAATAAGCAATGAATTTATCAACAGCGCGATCCTTTTCATTATTTAAAAGATACTCGACACCGCGTAAATAATTGTTATTTCTAACTGTGCTGCTTTTCTCTTTTTTATCACGAACCGATTGCCTGCCCATGTAATAACCGTAGGCGGCGGCAAAAGGAAGAAGTAAAAAGAGTAACTCAAACATAGTAAAAATTTACTTATTGATTATCAACAGCCGTCAGAGCCTCAGTTGCCTTTTCCTGAGACTTATCCTGCTGCTTTTGCCCTTTGGCGATACTCTTTTTTAAGTACTTAAGCTCGGATCTCGCTTTACGAGCTTCCATATAAAATTTAAGACAAATAAGTAATGCCAAATAAAGTCCGATTAACACTCCGACAATAAGTCCAATAACAAGAACCATTGCCAAAGACAACTGGGCTTTTACAAAAATAAAATCAAAATCAACTACAACATCGTTGGCAGAACCGATAGTCAAACCGATTACACATAAAATTGCCAAAACGATAACATACAGCCAAAATCTAAGCATATGCCCTTCTCATTAAATGTACATGCTTATATTAACATTATTTAAGACATATAGGCTGATAAATAAGCTAAGCCGCTTTAAGCTTTAGCTATTAACGCGATTGCGCAGCTCTACACCGGGTTTGAAATGTACTACTTTACGTGCCGGCAAATCAACTCTTTCTCCGGTTTTCGGATTATGAGCAATACGCGGCTCTCTTAAACGTACTTCAAAACTACCGAATCCGCGAATTTCAATTCGTTCACCCTGTGACAAAGTTTCGATCATCTGCTCAAAAATTTCACGTACTGACTTATCAATCTGCGAGGGAGCAATGTCACGATATCTTGCGATAAGTGAATTTATCAAATCTGCGCGGGTCATGTTATTTCCTCATACAACAACGATTACGACTTAATATACAAGTTTACTTAGAATCAATACCATAAGCTACGAATTTTTAAGAAAATTACAACATTGTTCTAAAAATTTCAGAAAAATTCATACAACTATCTAGCTTATTGTCCTACACGCAGCTTGTTTGCACTTTATTTATTGTAGTAATGAAATTTTTTACCTCACAAAAAACAAAGCCCCGAATAGTTAAATTCGAGGCCTTAATGAAACATGCAGGGATCCCTGCAGATTTTTCAGACGAATAAATTATTCAGTCTTACCTGCGGCGGCAAAAGCTGCGGCCATAGCGGTAGGAGCTGCTTCTTTATTCTGTTTCTCGTTGAGGTTTTCTAAAGCTTCTTTCTCTTCGGCTTCGTCTTTAGCACGAATGGAAAGGGTCAGCTGACGGGTCTTACGATCGACGTTGACAAGCTTAGCCTCTACGCTGTCACCTTCTTTCAATACGGTGGTAGCGTCTTCAACACGGTCACGTGAACAATCGGAAGCACGAATATAACCGACAACGCCTTCGGCAAGCTTAACGTTTGCGCCGCGGGCATCGACAGATTCAACGGTACCGGTTACGATTGAACCCTTGTGGTGGGTTGAGAGGTAATCAGCAAACGGATCTTCTTCGATCTGCTTCAAGCCTAAAGAAATACGCTCACGCTCAGGATCTACCTGGAGAACGACAGCGGTGATTTCGTCACCTTTCTTGAACTCGCGAACAGCTTCTTCGCCTGACTGCTGCCAAGAAATATCAGACAAGTGAACCAAACCGTCAATTCCGCCTTCAAGACCGATGAAGATACCGAAATCGGTAATGCTCTTGATCTTGCCGGTTACGCGATCGCCCTTAGAGTGAGACTCGGCAAACTGCAGCCACGGATTAGGCTTGCACTGCTTCAAACCTAAGGAAATGCGGCGACGCTCCTCGTCGATTTCGAGAACTTTAACGGTAACAACATCACCGACGGAAACAACCTTGGACGGGTGAATGTTCTTGTTGGTCCAATCCATTTCAGAAACGTGAACCAAACCTTCAACACCTTCCTGAATTTCAACGAAGCAGCCGTAATCGGTAAGATTGGTAACCTTGCCTTCAATATCAGAGCCGATCGGGAAACGGGCAGCGATATCAGCCCAAGGATCAGCACCTAACTGCTTCAAGCCTAAGGAAACACGCTGACGCTCACGGTCAAACTTGAGGACTTTAACGGTAATTTCATCGCCGACATTAACGATTTCGCTCGGGTGCTTAACACGCTTCCAAGCCATATCGGTAATGTGGAGCAAGCCGTCAACACCGCCCAAATCAACGAATGCACCGTAATCGGTAAGGTTCTTAACGATACCCTTAACTTCCTGACCTTCCTGGAGGTTGGCAAGTACGGACTCACGCTCGGTTGAGTTCTCGGATTCAATAATAGCACGGCGAGAAACAACTACGTTGTTGCGCTTCTGGTCAAGTTTAATCACCTTGAACTGGAGCTCTTTGCCCTCAAGATGAGTAGTCTCGCGTACAGGACGTACGTCAACCAATGAACCCGGGAGGAAAGCGCGGATGCCGCCCAACTGAACGGTAAAGCCGCCCTTGACCTTGCCGTCAATGACGCCGACGACGGCTTCATTGTTCTTAAAGGCTTCTTCAAGTTTAGCCCAAGCTTCGTTGCGCTTAGCTTTTTCACGGGACAATACAGTCTCACCGTCACCTGACTCTACGGACTCTAAAGCTACGTCAACAACATCGCCGACTTTAACTTCAATCTCGCCCTGAGCGTTTTTAAACTGCTCGGCAGGAATGGTGGACTCTGATTTGAGACCGGCATCAACGATTACATAGTCGTTATCGATAGCGACGATCTTGCCTTTGACCATAGAACCCGGACGGGTTTCAATTTCTTTTAAAGACTCTTCAAAGAGTTGTGCAAATGATTCCATTAAGGTAACAAATTTCCAGTTGCGCCTCTAAGCTTCCGTGCCTTCGAGGGGTTATTAAAAAACACCGTCATCCGTGACGGCATGGCTCAATCATAAGCTTATGCTTATGATTTGAAATCTTTATTTATCAAGTTTTTCTCTGACGATATCCATAGCTTTATTAAAAACTTCGTCAATCGTCATATCAGATGAGTCAATAATGACTGCATCATCTGCAGGCTTTAACGGCGCAACCGCGCGATTGCGATCACGCTCGTCGCGTTCGGTTATTTCCTGCAAAATAGCTGCATAATCAGCTTTTTCCCCGGATCTTTCAAGCTGCAGTACACGGCGTTTTGCCCGTACTTCACATGAAGCGTCCAAAAAGATTTTAACCTGTGCGTCAGGGAACACTACGGTTCCCATATCGCGACCGTCAGCAACCAAACCTGGTTCCTGACGGAAATCTCGCTGTCTTGCAAGCAGCGCTTGTCTGACTCTGGGCAAAACTGCCACTTTACTTGCATTAGCCCCGGCTTCTTCAGTACGAATCGCCAAAGAAACGTCTTCACCGTTTAAAATAACGTGAACACCGTCTTCCTGAGGTTCAAAAGCCAGATTAACCACTAAAGCTTCCTGAACTAATGAATCCTCGTCAAACAAGGCAAGACCTGCTTTACGTGCAGCATATGCCAAAACACGATAAATAGCGCCGGAATCAAGCAGTTCATAACCTAAAGAACGGGCAAGACGCTTGGTCAGCTCGCCTTTACCTGCCCCGCCCGGACCATCTACGGCAATAACAATCGGTTTTGGCATTTAAAAATCCTTAAAATCTAAATTTCGCTATTATATCAGGATTAAAAACAGATTCTAAATAAATTTTAAGCTTATTTCCTGCGGCAATCCAAAAATCAGGGTAAATAGTCCCATGCTCTTTAACTGAAACAAGAGAGCTTCCTAAAAACGGCTCATCGTGTCTAATTGCATCTTTGCTCCAACGGAACATCCTTCCCTTCTATACTGTCGTATACAGGGAATTTTTTTGTAAAAACATGAAGCGCTTAAAACTATCCTGCTTAAAAATTTACAGACGCTTAATATACTAAACATGTAAATTGCAGCGATCCTTTTAGGAGATAATTATGCACTGTTCCGCCCTTTCACGCTCGGCCCTTGCCGCCACCATTGCTTTCGTATGCGCGGGATCTCTTATCATATCCTCAAATGTATACGCAAAAGACTATGACGAAAACAACATATTAACCAGCAAAACGCTGTTCGTTCCTGATTCTGCAGTTTCTTTTAAGCAAATTGATGACTACCGGGATGATGACGATTGGGACTACCGACACAGAAAGTACCAACACAGAAGACACCATCGAGATTATGATGACGACGATGATGATTGGGAAGATGACGATGACGACTGGGACGACGATTGGGATGAAGACAGGCGATATCGCGGCCGCTACGGCGACAGCGACGATCTCAGCGACGATCTTGAAGATGATGAACCGTGGGATGACGATTAGAAACGTTATTTCTCAAACTGGACTCTTTAGGTAATCACTAAAGAGCGGTTTTTTACATCATCAGGTAGCTCTGTTATGTTAAAATGCATATTTTCAGTATTCTTTAATTTTTAAAAACAACCGGTTAAACTGAACAGGCTACCAATGTCAGATATATTACAACAAGGACCTATTGCCAAACTGCCGACCAAACACGGCGTTTTCGATATCACTATTTTCAGAGACAAGAATCTGCTTGACCATGCAGTTCTTTCCATGGGCGATTTAAAGGACGGCGAACCTGTTTTATGCCGAATTCACTCCGAATGTCTGACCGGAGACGCATTGGGCAGCTTGCGCTGTGACTGCGGATTTCAATTGGATGCCGCTTTAGCGAAAATCGCCAAAGTAGGACGCGGTGCTTTATTGTATATGCGCCAAGAAGGCCGCGGCATCGGCTTATTTAATAAAATAAGAGCTTATCGTCTGCAGGATGAGGGTCTTGATACCGTCGAAGCCAATCTGCGCTTGGGTTTTCCTTCAGACGGCAGACATTATGATATCTGCGCGGATATTATGCGTAAATGCGGTTTTACCAAAGTAATTCTCATGACTAACAATCCGGCTAAAATCGACGATTTAAAGCGTCACGGTATTGAGGTTATCTCAAGAGAGCCGCTTGAGTACGGACGTAATCCCTATAACGAGAATTATTTAAACACCAAAGAATCAAAAATGGGACATTTACTGCATCATCAGGATTAATTTCCGCTTTCTGCAGTTTTTAACTATAAGAAGTCCGACGGTATGATCGGACTTTTTATTTAGATAATGCTTCTGTTATTTGTTTTTAGAATGTCTATGACAAAAACAGGCTAAAGACTAAAAAAGAATATTGAAAGACATACCAAGGCTTAGGCAAAAATCGAAAATTCTACCTTTATCTTACGGTATTTTGAATTACGGTTTAGCTGATGGAATTAAAAAAGGAAGGATTTTAGATGAATGGCGGACAGAGTGAGATTCGAACTCACGGAGGGTGTAAACCCTCGACGGTTTTCAAGACCGTTGCATTCAACCGCTCTGCCATCTGTCCGTCTGAAAACGGAGAGCATTATATATGAGTTTTTCTTATAATGGAAGAGTTTTTTTAACTGATAATGAAGGTTTTTTATTAAATAAGGATGAATGGACTGAAGATTTGATGTTTTTTATGGCAAAAAATCTCGGTTTAACCCTCACCGAGCAGCATAAAACCGTCATTAATGAAGTAAGAGAATATTACAAAGAGTACGCAACTACTCCTGCCATGCGGGTATTAATCACTACCTTAAAAAAGAAAGGCTATTCTGATTTAGCCTCATCTGTAGCACTTGCCCGTCTGTTTCCCGACGGAGCAGCCAAAACGGCCGCAAAACTTGCGGGACTTCCTAAACCTGTAAAGTGCATCTGAGAAAAAAGGAATTATAGGAAAAGAAAGGTGCTCTTTAGTTTTTAAAGAGCACTTAATTTTTACTTATTACGTAAAATCGCAGGTTTGGAAGGTTCAATGGGCTCCAGCATATTGCTGATGCCGGCTTTTAAGTACACGATCATTGACCAAATAGTTAGAACGGTAGCAACAATTAATAAAGCAGTTGCCAAATAAATCATTATATTGTTATGGCGCCAGATAAGACCTGCTATAGCGATCATTTGAATAGTGGTTTTCCATTTGCCGATTTTACCCACGGCAACTACGGCACGCTTACCTATTTCCGCCATCCACTCGCGCAAAGCTGAAACTAAAATTTCACGAGAAATAATAACGATTGCCGGAATCGAAATTAAAAGATTAAAACTAAAATCAGTTATAAAATCACGACCGTGAACTGAATAATATTCAACGATTAACACTAAAGCCGTGCACACCATGATTTTATCGGCGACAGGATCTAAAAAGGCACCGAATTTTGTAGTTTGCTTAAGCTTTCTTGCTAAATAGCCGTCCAACAAATCAGTTAACGCGGCGAGCACGAACACAAATGCCGCAATCATATTGGATCTGGGGGTCGGATAATAAAATAAAGCCACGAACACAGGGATCATGACCACACGCAACAGGGTAAGTATATTAGGAAGATTTAACATATAGAACCTTTTTTTCTTTATCCTAATATTATACTTTTTTGCAGCCAATAGACATAGCCGATAACTAAAATCTTGACCGGTCGATCACAAAAGGTAAGCTATAGCTTACCTTTTGTATTTACTAATGATTTAAAGATTGAGTTCTTTTAAAACGTAATTTTTAAGTTTAGAGTAATCAGGATCCAAAGTAACCGACTTACTATCTAAATTTTTACGTTTCTCAAGAGCCTCAGGCAAAGACACATCAATATCCAAAACCTTATCAACATCAGCTTTAAATTTAGCAGGATGTGCCGTCCCCAAGAAAATACCGATTTCATCTTCTTTTAAATGAGAAGACAGAACTTTCCAGGCGATTGCCGCATGAGGCTCTAACACGTATCCGGTCTTATTATGCAGCTCACGCATGGCATCCATGGTTTCTTCATCATTTAAAGAGCCATAATCAAACGAGGCAAGATCCCAGTGCTCCATTTTGCATAAAGCTTCAACACGCGGCCAATTGTTAGGACGTGAAATATCCATGGCATTTGACAGTGTCGGGATCGTGGCATGAGGATCCCACTTGCCGCTTTTAAGATAGCGGGGTACGGTATCATTAGCGTTACAGGAAATCACGAAACGGCATTTAAGCCCCAATGCCTTAGCAATAAGACCTGCAGTGATATTACCGAAATTGCCGCACGGAACCGAGAAAACGAGTTTTTTACGCTCTTGTGAAGACAGCTGCGAGGCAGCTTCAAAATAATAACAAACTTGAGCAAGAAGTCTGCTGATATTAATGGAGTTCGCTGAATTAAGGCCTACTTTTTCTTTAAAATCAGCATCATCAAAAGCTTTTTTCACTAAGTCCTGGCATTCATCAAACGTTCCGTTAATCTGCACGGCGCGAATATTTCCACCCAAAGTTGCGATTAGTTTTTCCTGAAGATCGGAAATTTTTCCCTTCGGATACAAAACTACGACGTCAATGCCTTGCTGCTTAAAAAATGCGTCGGCGACGGCAGCTCCGGTATCACCTGAGGTTGCTGTCAGAATCGTCAAATGCTTATTACCGCGTACCGCTGACAGGACACGGGCCATAAAACGAGCGCCGAAATCTTTAAAAGCCAAAGTGGGACCGTGGAAGAGCTCAAGCGCATAAATGCGATCGTCGGCTTTAACAAGCGGAGCTTTAAAAGTAAAAGCATCGGCGATAATACTTTCAAGTTCCGGAACTTCATTGCCGATTAAATGTCTTAATATCACCTGAGAGCGTTCTACAAGCGGCATTTCAAGCAATTTATCAATATTTTCAAGCGGTTTGATTTCATCGGGGAAAAACAAACCTTGATTAGAACCGATACCGCGTTTTACAGCAGTCGCAAAGTCCACCTGTTCGCTTTTATCTTTTAAGTTAAATAATTCCATTAAATCTCAACCTCTTCCACTGTTGATCCCTTTTCGTCAATAAAGCAGACATGAGCAAAACCGTCTTCATTGGCAATGAAATTGCGCTCAAGCCATTCCTTCATTTCAAAAGCATCATCTTTATCGGTAAAAATTGAAAAAATCGAAGAGCCCGAACCGGAAATTCCGGTTGCCAAAGCTCCCAAAGCAGCACCGTAACTTCTGGCCAAATCAAAACCCGGAATCAATTGTGCACGATAAGGCTCGGCAATGACATCAACAAGACAGGCTGCCGCCAATTTTTCATTATACGTATGACAGGCGTGGACAAAAGTTGCCAGATGTCTGCCGTAAGTTATTACATCCTGCCTTCGATACTGAGCGGGTAATATGGAACGGGCTGCTGCGGTAGAAACTTTTATTCCGGGGAAACATGACACCCAATACCAGTTTTTAAAAGGCTCAAGGCTTTGGCTTATTACGCCGTGCTCTCCAATTATAAGCTGTAGACCGCCGTAGTAACACGGAGCGACATTATCATAATGAACCGAACCTGAAATTTTTCCTTCAAGCTCTCCCATTAATTTAATTTTGCCGTCTTCCCCCAAAGCATTGCCGTGAATGGCGTCAAGCGCCACAACGGCAGCCACGACGGATGCCGCGCTTGAACCAAGTCCCGAGCAAACAGGAAGGTTCTTTTCAAGCACGATGGATAAATTCAGCGCTTTTTTACCTTGAGCCTCAAGAGCTTTTTTATATGCGACATATGCATCAAAAACAATATTTTTTCTAGGATCAGAGGGCAATTTATGAACGAATTTACCCTTAGTGGTTACCTGACATCCGTTACAGGCAGGATTTTCACTTACGGTAACAAAATCACCCAATGGCTGTCCTGAAATCGGCCTTAATGCAGCACCGAGCAAATCAAAGCCTACGGACAAATTAGCCGCTGATGCAGGAGCATAAGCCCTATATGCCTTAGTCATAAAATCAACCCTCACGAGTCCAGTTCTGCAGGCGCAGAATATCCGAGAACACACCCGCTGCAGTTACGGCGGTTCCTGCGCCATAACCGCGAATAACCAAAGGAATCGGCTGATAATAAGCAGATGTAAAGGCCAAAGCGTTTTCACCGCCGCGAACCTTAAACAACGGATTCTGCGGTCCTACCGCCTCTACCTTACAAGTGCATTTTCCGTTTTTAATGGTTGCGACATAACGCAGCACTTTACCGTCACGCTTGGCTTCTTTCACGCGCTCCTCAAAAATCTTATCAGCCCCTTTAAGACTTTCAAGAACTTCTTTAGCATTTGATCCTTGCAAGAAATTTTGCGGAACGACGCTTTCTATTTCCACATCCGACAGTTCTAAATCACAGCCGCACTCACGGGCCAGAATAAGCAGTTTTCTGCCTACATCCATGCCTTCAAGGTCGTCACGGGGATTAGGCTCGCTGAATCCTTTTTCATAAGCATCTTTGGTCGCCTCGGATAACGACATACCGTCTTCGACCAAACCGAAAATATAAGATAGTGTTCCTGACATAATGCCGGAAAATTCAATCAGGCTATCGCCTGCCGCAAGCAGATTCTGCAATGTTCCGATAACCGGCAATCCGGCACCGACATTAGCCTCATACAGGAACTTGCGATGACAAAGCCGTGCCGTATGCCTTAGACCTTCATAATAATCATAAGTACCGGTATTGGCTTTCTTATTCGGGGTCACCACATGATAGCCTATCTGCATCAGCTCTATATAAGATAAAGCGATTCTTTCATCCGAAGTACAATCAACAAAAACAGGATTGACTAAATGAGAATCCTCAATAAGCGATTTTGCCTCGGCAATTGAAAAAGGCTTGCTGTTTGAAGATTTCAATTCTTCAAGATAATTATCAAGATTTATTCCGCTTGCGTTAGTAATAAAGTGTCTTGAATTAGCGATTCCGACAACTCTTATTTCAATACCGTGATCGTCAAGCAGTTCCTGACACTGCTTTTTGACCTGTGAAAGCAAAGCACCGCCTACGCCGCCTACGCCCACAACCACCAGATCCAAAATCTGACGTGAATTAAAGAAGTTCATATGGCAAACGGAAACAGCCTCAGCAGCCTTTGACTCCCTAATTACTGCAGATATTGAACGTTCGGACGAGCCTTGAGCTATCGCCCTTACATTGATATTAGCCTGAGCAAGAGCTCTGAAGAACTTACCGGAAATTCCCCTAAGCGTCTTCATGCCGTCACCGACGACGGAAATAACCGCGCACTTGTCGACAATCTCAACCGGATCTAAAAGACCTTCATGAAGTTCAAGAGCAAATTCATCTTCAATGGCGCGTCTTGTACGCATCACGTCCTGAGTATGGATACAAAAAGAAATGGAGTACTCTGACGATGACTGAGTAATAAGCACTAATGAAACCTGAGCCTGAGAGACAGCGGTAAACAATCTTCCGGCCATGCCGACCATACCCTTCATGCCAGGACCCGATACGTTAACCAAAGAAACGTTCTTCAAATCGGAAATACCTTTAATCGGCATAGAGCGATCAGTTTCTTCAGCAATTAAAGTGCCTTCTCCCTGAGGATTCATGGTGTTTTTAATAAGGCACGGGATATGGAATCTTGCTATCGGGGCAATAGTACGCGGATGCAATACCTTGGCACCGAAATAGGAAAGTTCCATCGCCTCTTTATAAGACATTCTTCTAAGCAGTACGGCATCAGGCACCGCACGCGGATCGCAGCTGTATACGCCATCCACATCCGTCCAAATCTCACAGCATTGCGCATTAGATATTGCAGCAAGACATGCGGCAGAGTAGTCTGATCCGTTTCTGCCTAAAAGAACGAGTTCACCCTTTTGATTACCGCCGCAAAAACCTGCCATCAAAGTAATGGCGCCCTCAATCTTCGGCAGCATTTGATATCTTTGTCGCGATAAATCAATATTTACCGAAGACTCCATAATGCCGCCTTCGGCTACGAGCACGGCTACAGGATCAATAACTCTGACCTTATGTCCGCGCACGCGCAACAGTTCAGACATAATCGCAATGGAAAAGCTCTCGCCGCGGCTTTCGATAAATGCCTCAACAAGCTCCGGGCATTGTCCTAATAATGCAATACCTTGAACTCTTCTATTTATAAGATCTAATGTGGTATTAAACTCATTTAATAAGTAATCTTGATTTAAATCAGGATAATCTTTCTTTAAAGATGCGATAAGGGGCTCGATAATATTACGGATCGCGATAAACTCTTCCTGTCCGTCCTTGCCGCTTACAGCACTTTTGACCAAGGCGACCAAAAGGTTAGTAATTTTGGCAGGAGCTGACAATACTAAAGCCGTTTCAGTCTGTTTTGCCGTATTTGCTGCAATATCCGCAACATTTAAAAAGCGCTCGGCATTCGCTACTGAAGTACCGCCGAACTTGAGAACGCGCATAAATGCTCCTGTTATTTAGATATTAATCACTATTATGGTATGTAAATACATCATTTTTACTGTAGCAAGGCCCTTTGTCAAACGGATTGCACCAAAAAAGACACCTATTTTTAAAAAGAAAGAAATATTTTTCCGTATTCTTTAATTATGCTTTTTTGTTTTCCCGGTAAAATTTGCCACTTTAATCTACTATTTCAGCCAATTAGTTCTTTTCATAAATTTAACACTCATACTTAAAGCTCATAAATATGAGATTAATTTGTGAAAACGTTTACATATATCCTTTTAAAAGATGTAAAATAAATCTAAGTTAAGTTAGGATGAATGCGGAATATTCTCACATCTTGCAAACTTGATTAAGCTTATTGAGATGAGCTAATATCTGCATAACCTTAGTTTTTAATTATTTTTAATGAGGACGATCAATCATGAGAAAACCTCTTGTAATGGGCAACTGGAAACTCAACGGAACTAAAGAATCTGTCACCGCATTGGTAAATGCTCTCAAAGCCCCGGCCGATAAAGCCGCAGCCAAAGTAGATGTTGCCGTTTGCGCTCCGGCCGTATTCATCGGAATGGTTGAAGATCTTGCTTCCGGATCAAAATTACAGTGGGGTTCAGAGGATTGCGACGTCCACACCAAAGGTGCCTTCACCGGTGAAAACTCCCCGACCATGCTTCGTGAATTCGGCTGCACCTATGCAATCGTAGGACACTCCGAGCGTCGTGAATATCATAAAGAGTCAAACGAATGCGTTGCTGCAAAATATAAGGCAGCGCAGGAAAACGGTCTTATTCCGGTGCTTTGCGTCGGCGAATCAGAAGCTGAATTTGATGCCGGCCGCACTATGGACATTGTCCGTGCCGAACTTAAAGCCGTTATCGATTTATGCGGCATCGAATCATTCAAGAACGCAGTTATTGCTTACGAGCCGATTTGGGCAATCGGTACCGGCAAAACCGCTACCCCGGAAATTGCTGAAAAAGTTCACGCTGACATCCGTGCCTATCTTGCATCATTTGATGCCGATGTAGCAGCCGGCGTTCGTATTCTTTACGGCGGTTCATGCAATGCCAAAACCGCTCCCGATCTCTTCAAGCAGCCTGATATCGACGGCGGCTTAGTCGGCGGCGCTTCACTTAAAGCTCCGGATTTTACCGCTATCATCGAAGCTGCTGAAGCTAATGCTTAATTTGCTTAATAGCATTAAGATTAAATAATTAAAGGACACATTAAATGGCAATAAAAAAGATCGGTGTTTTGACTTCAGGCGGCGACTCGCCGGGAATGAATGCGGCAATTCGAGCCGTCGTTCGTACCGGACTTGATTTAGGCTATCAGGTATGCGGCGTAAGAGACGGTTATTTAGGCTTGCATGAAGGAAATATCATTGAGCTCAATCGTACCTCCGTATCCGATATCTTAAATCGCGGCGGCACTTTCCTAGGTACAGCACGTTTTCCTGCATTCAAAATCGAAAGCGTACGCGCCGAATGCATCGAAGTGATGAAAGATCACGGTATTGATGCTTTGGTAGTTATCGGCGGTGACGGTTCTTACATGGGAGCTAAACTCTTGTCCGAGATGGGCTATCCTTGCATCGGTCTTCCGGGTACTATCGATAATGATATCGCCGGTACCTATACCACCATCGGTTTTGATACCGCGCTTGATACCGCAGTAAACTGCATCGACCGTCTGCGTGATACCTGCTCTTCACATAAGCGTATTGCTGTTGTTGAAGTCATGGGTCGTCACTGCGGTGACCTTGCCATGTCCGCAGCTATTGCCTGTGGCGTTGAGGCCGTCTTGGTCCCTGAAAAGCCGTGGGATAAAGAAACCGTATATCGCCAAATTGAAGAAGGTATTGCCGGCGGCAAACGTCACGCCATTATCGTCGTTTGTGAAAATCAGACCGACGTCCATCAGATGGCAAGCGAGCTTGAAGCCAGAACCGGTCTTGAGACACGTGCCACCGTATTAGGTCATATTCAGCGCGGAGGTACTCCTTCAGCTGCCGACCGCGTACTGGCAAGCCGTATGGGTGCTTATGCAGTACAGCTTCTGCATCAAGGGCAATCAGGCCGCTGCATCGGTATCATGCGCGGAGCCCTCGTACACTACGATATTATCGAATGCCTCAATACCATGAAGCATCAGTTCAGAAGCGAAATGTACGATTTGGCATACGCTTTAAGATAACAACAAACTTAAAAGAAGGCACCGTAAAAGGTGCCTTTTGTTTAAGAAACAGCTTAAAGCAATGAAAAGCGCCGAAACTTAGCTGTCTAAAAACTCAATCATAAGGAATTCATCATGTCTCAATATTCTTTAAAACCTGTCATCCATACTATTTCCAATCCTGCCGGAATGAAAGTCACCGTAATGGACTGGGGTGCTACCATTTTATCCATCAAAGTACCAGTTCCCGGTGAAAAGGAGCCGCGTGAAGTATTGCTCGGCGTTAAAGATCCTGAAAAATGGTCAACCCAGAGCTGCTATTTCAATGCCACTATCGGCCGTTATGCAAATCGCGTTGCCCACTCTTCTTTTGACGTTAACGGCAAACATTATGTTTTAAGCTCAAATGACAAGCATTGTCTGCACGGCGGCATTGACGGCTTTGACAAGCGCCGTTTTACCTTTATTGACGTAGGAGAAAATTCTCTTACCATGCAGCTTCACTCTCCTGACGGAGACATGGGATTCCCGGGCAATTATGATTTGACCGTTACTTACACTTTAAATGATGATAATTCCCTTAGCGTTCACTATTTAGGCAAATGTGACGCACAATGCCCGTCATGCATCACCAATCACGCTTATTTCAACTTAAACGGTTATAACAGTTCAATCTTGAACCATACCGTGGAAATCAAGTCAGACAAGATCTTAGTCCTTGATGAAGATTCAATCCCGACCGGCGAAATCCGCGATATCAAAGGTTCTGCTTTTGATTTCAACACCGCCAAAAAAGTCGGTCTTGATTTTATGAATGACTCACAGATGATTGCAAGCCGCGGCTACGATCATCCGTATCTTATTGACGGCGATCTTTCTACTCCTTTTGCTAAAGTAACGTCAGATGACGGTAAATTAACCTTAAGCGTAGCAACCGATTATCCGGCAACTCAGTTCTATACAGGCAATTATATCCACGCAGGCGATCCGATCATCGCCCGTGACGACGGTAAACCGTATCCTAATCAATCCGGTCTGTGCCTTGAGCCTGAATATTATCCTGATGCTCCGCATATGCCGCAATATGCCGCAAAAAATCCTTTAGTCGGCCCTGATGCACCGCTTGATCACACCATCTGCTATAAATTTACCGCTAATTAATCCGTTATCTTCGGGATGCTCTTTGCATCCCGGAGTTTCTTCACACTACTAAAATCTGCCTATAAATCTATTATTAATTAACGAATTACATCAAAAAATAGACCGAACAACCGAAAATTTCCTAAAAAGGGTTTTAGATTGTCTAAAGACACCTCGAAAAAAGTATGCAAATCACCACCTAAAAAAGCACTAAAAACGTCCCGACATGTATACCGCTTTTACCTATGGTTCTGTAACAGAAAACAAGTTTTTTCAAAAAATCACAAATAAACAAAAATCTTTACACAAAACTTGTGATAACGCGCAAATATTTAATAATTACGCATTTATACCTGATTTTTAATTTTTTTTTACAAAATTTCAAATTATTACCTGTTTTCATGATTTTTTGAGAAAAATTATCTTTGTTTTTCAAAAAACAAGCTCGTAAACTTTTAATTAAATTCTTCTTTGTGAGTTGTGACAATTTTTTAACAAACAAACAAGAAAAAAATGAAGAATTAAGTTAAATTAATCTTTTGAAAAATTTTTAAAAATTAACCAATAACAATAATTCGGTTTATAAAAATAAAACTATGGCACAGACCTCTTACTTTTTAGGAATTGATCTTGGTTCGACAACTGTTAAATATGTTCTGTTAGATGACAGTAAAAAAGTCCTCGCAAAAGACTATCTTAGACATCAAAGCGCTGTTATTCCGGTATTACAGAATTGTCTTAAATCTTTAAATGACAAATTCAATTTAACCGCAGTTTATATCAATCTGACGGGATCTTCAGCCCTCTACCTTGCACAGCACCTTAAAGTAACATTTATCCAGGAAGTTATTGCCGCTACCGCCTTTTTAAAATCTTTGCCGGAGCCTGCAGACACGGCTGTAGAGTTAGGCGGTGAAGACGGAAAAATCATTTTCCTGACTAACGGCGTAGAGCTGCGCATGAACGAAGCATGTGCCGGCGGTACCGGAGCTTTTATCGATCAAATGGCAACCCTGCTTAATACCGATGCCGCAGGAGTTAATGAACTAGCCAAAAAAGCTCAGAAAATTTATCCGATAGCCTCACGCTGCGGCGTATTTGCCAAAACCGATCTGGTTGCGCTGTTAAATCAGGGCGTAAGCCGTGAAGATATTGCTAAATCCGTATTTGATGCCGTCTGTGAGCAGGCTATCGGCGGACTTGCCTGCGGCCGCGCCATAAGCGGCAATGTCTGCTTCTTAGGCGGTCCGCTTACCTTCTTAAGCGAACTTAAAGAATCTTTTAAAGATAAACTTACGGATAAAAACACCAAATTCCTTGAAGTTGAAGACTCTCAATACGCCATAGCCAAAGGATCAGCTTTAGCTTTAATCAATGAAATCAACGATCCTCTTTTAAAAGAAAAACCGCAAAGCGTCAATCTTGCTGACATCATTACCGATTTAAATACGGCTGATTTTAAAACTCAGACCGTTCCTTTCCCGGCTCTTTTTAATAATGAAGAAGAGATTAAAGCCTTTAAAGAAAGACACGATAAAGAAAGAATTGAAGAGCTGCCGCTAAGCGAAGCGTCTGGCGAGCTTTTCTTAGGTATTGATTTAGGTTCTACAACCATTAAATCGGTATTAATCGATTCAAACTGCCGTATGGTTGACAGCTTTTACGCCAACAACCAAGGCGAACCTTTAAAACGGCTGCTGCCCAAGATTAAAGATCTGTTAAAAAAATTACCGCAGGGAGCCAAAATCCGTTCCATCTGCACAACAGGATACGGCGCAGATTTGGCAAAAGCTGCATTAAATGCCCAATTTAGTGAAGTAGAAACACTGTCCCATCAAAAAGCCGCATACGCTTTTGATCCTGAAACATCTTATGTCATTGACATCGGCGGTCAGGACATGAAATGCATCAAAGTCAAAAACGGCGTTATCAAAGGCATGCAGCTTAACGAGGCTTGTTCATCAGGCTGCGGCTCTTTTATCGAAACATTTGCCAAACAGCTGAATTTAAAACTTGAAGACTTCGTAAACAAGGCAATATCATCTAAGTCCCCTTGTGATTTAGGCACCCGCTGTACCGTGTTTATGAACTCCAAAGTAAAACAGGCCCAGCGTGACAACGTTAAAATTGAAGATATCGCCTCAGGTTTGTGCCTTTCCATTGTCCGCAACGCCTTATATAAAGTTTTACGCATTCACGATCCTTCAGAGCTTGGCGATCATGTAGTCGTACAAGGCGGTACTTTCTTAAATGACGCTATTTTGCGCGCTTTTGAAATGCTCGTCGGCAAGAATGTCATCCGTCCCAATATTGCAGGACTCATGGGCGCATTCGGCGCGGCACTTTTGGCAAAAGATCGCACCAACGCCGATACCAAAGAGCTTAATCTTACCGATGAAGTTTTAAGTCTTGACGGCGTAACCACCAGACAGTTCCGCTGCAAAGGCTGCAACAATCATTGCCTTTTGACCATGAATACTTTTAAATCAGGTCAGAAGCTGATTCAAGGCAACCGCTGCGACTTTGCAAAACGCGGCGGAAATAAAGTTAAAGAAAGCGCTTTTATCGATTGGAAGCTTAAAAAACTTTTCTCCCGTGAGATTCTTTCTGATGATAAAGCCGTCCGCGGCGTTATCGGAATTCCGCGCGTGCTTAATATCTACGAGCATTATCCGTATTGGCACCGCTTATTTACCGAACTTAAATTCAAAGTCGAGATATCTCCTGCAAGCTCTAAGCAAATTGCGGAGCTCGGCAATCTCACGATTCCTTCCCAAAGCTTGTGTTATCCTGCTAAACTTACTCACGGACATGTCGTGTACCTTGCTTCTTTGGGCATTAAAAATATCTTCCTGCCCTGCATTCCGCGCGAAGGCAAAGTATTTGAAGAAAGCGTTGATACCTACGCCTGCCCGGTAGTTGCCGGCTATCCTGAAGCGCTGCGCCTTAACGTCATTAAGCAATACCCGGGACTTAAAATCTTCACGCCGTTCTTAAATCTCACCAAGGACAGCACGGTATTAAAAGCTATTTTAGAGTGCTTCCCGGAAATACCGCGTCATGAAATCAAGCAGGCAATAAAAAAAGCCCGCGAAACTCTTGACGAATATCGCAACGAGCTGCGCCAAGAAGGCGAAAAGATCTTCTATGAAGCCAAGAAAAAAGGTCAAACCCTTATAGTTCTTGCAGGTCGTCCTTATCATATCGATCCGCACATCAACCACGGAATTCCGGCTTTAATTGACTCCATGGGAGCGGCTATCGTCACTGAAGATGCAATCTGTCATTTGGCGACCCGTAAAGTAAAGCTTGATGTCATCAATCAATGGGCATTCCACTCAAGACTTTATCGTGCGGCCCAAGTAGTTATCGAAAATCCGCACGCAGAGCTTGTGCAGCTTGTAAGCTTCGGCTGCGGAATTGACGCCATTACTTCAGAGCAAATAAAAAAACAGCTTGAAAAGAACGATCGCATTTACACGATGCTAAAGATTGATGAAGGCGATACTCTAGGTGCTGCCAAGATCCGCTTAAAGTCTCTCTTATGCGCCGTTGGCAATGCTCCTGAAGAGCCGGAAATTGAAGAAGACAACGAACCGTCACTGCAAAACTTCAATTTCATGAATAATAATCTGCCGTTCCCGAGAACTCTCTACGTTCCGCAAATGGCACCTATTCATTTCCCGATTTTGACGGAAGCTCTGGCCTCTTTAGGCTATCGAGTCAAACTGTTGCCTGAAGTATCGGATAAAGCTATTGAGCTTGGTCTTAAGTACGTCAATAACGATGCCTGCTATCCGGCAATTGTCGTTATCGGCCAATTAATTGAATCCTTGGTTTCAGGAAAACTTGACAGCAGAAGCACCGCCTTCTTATTGTCGCAAACCTGCGGACCGTGCCGTGCCACCAATTATCCGGCGCTGCTTAAATGGGCTCTTGACGACTTAGGATATAAGAGTGTACCTATCGTCACCTTATCAAGCTCCAATATAGATTCTGACGCATTACACTTAAAGCTCGGTCTTAAAGGATTAAGCAAATTACTGCGTGCAGTGTTGTACGGCGATCTCATTCAAAAGCTTTACTTCTACTGCAAAACCTATGAAATCAACAAAGGTGACAGTGATGCCGCACTAAAGAGCTGCACTCATGATTGTCTGCTTGCCGTAAAGAGCAAGAAAAAACATGTATTCACCAAGACCGTACGTGCTATTATCAAACGCTTTGCTTCAATTAAGCTGCGTGATGAAAAGCGTCCCCGTGTCGGTATCGTCGGTGAAATTCTGCTTAAATATCACCCCAAAGCAAATCTTGATCTGATGCAGAAGATCATTGATGAAGGCGCTGAACCTGTCTTAGGCGATATTTCAAGCTTCGTGCTCTATTGCTTTAACGACAGCATCTATCAGGCCCGTCATCTTAAAGGTTCGCGCGTCAAGGCTATCGGTTCATGGATCATCTCTTCACGCTTTAACCGTATGCGCAATATCATCATGAAAGCGTTAAACGATTCTCATTTTGAAAATTTAACGCCGTTTAATGAATATAAACAAGCCATCGAAGGCCTTGTCAGCATCGGACAGCAAGCCGGCGAAGGATGGCTTCTGACTGCGGAAATGGTTGACTTTATTGAGCACGGCATCAATAACGTTCTCTGCGTACAACCTTTTGCCTGTTTACCAAACCACGTAACCGGCAAAGGTGTAATGCGCGCCGTTCGCGACAAATACGCTACCGCCAACTTATGCAGTATTGACTTTGAAGCCGGCACCGCCCAATCAAACGTCTCCAATCGCTTAAAACTCTTCTTGACTCAAGCAAAAGAAATTGAAGCGGTAAATAAAGAAACCATAAACTTCAAAAAAGTTTAACTATCGTTAAGACCTTGCCGAAGAAAATTTCGGTAAGGTTCATCTTATGATTCATTCTTACATCTTAAGACTTAACTTACTTTTTCTACAAATAACATACTGTTATATCAATAACTTTCAAAAAGCAAACTTGAGAAAACTTGTAAATTAACTATAATTTAGGTTAATCAAACCCTACACGCCGAAATTTCGCAAAGAAAAGTAAGCTAACATGTGGGGTATTTTTTTATCTTCTACAATTTAAAAACAAATAGCTCCCGCCTAACTTAACTTCTGGAAATATTAAAGCATTTTGTGACAACTAACTTAGCAAAACTATGTTGTATAGATGACAATTTCATCATGTATTCAACCAGCAATTTTCTTTTAAACGGAGCTTTCATGCGACCTATAAAAATCGGTATCATCGGATGCGGCAAAGTTGCCCATTTTCACGCCAAGGCTATCAATAACCTCTTAAACTGCCGCCTTGTTGCTGCATGCAATCACTCTGAAGCAAAGCTCCAAAATTTCTGTGAAACATACAAAATTAACGGTTATCTGACTCCTGAAGAAATGATTGAAAAAGAACATTTAGATGCCGTTACTATTTGTACACCGCACCCAAGCCATGCCGAAATTGCTATAAAATGCGCTAATCTTCATTGTCACGCATTAGTTGAAAAACCGCTTGCAACAAGCGTTGCAGAATGTGACGCGATGATAAAGGCGGCAAAAGACAATAACGTACTATTGGGTACATTGGTTCAAAGGCGCAACTACCTGCCCTGTAAACGTATCAAAGATATAATTGATTCCGGAAAAATCGGCAAACCTATTCTTGCTGAGGTCACCATGCTCGGCTGGCGATCTGAAGAATATTACAAAAGCGATCCGTGGCGCGGCACCTGGAAAGGTGAAGGCGGCGGTGTTCTAATGACTCAGGCTTCCCATCAAATTGATTTGGTCAATTGGTATATGGGTCAAATCGAATCAATTTACGGATTAAGTGCTAATTTCAATCATCCGTATATTGAAGTAGAAGACAGCGCTGTCGCCGTTATTAAATATAAAAACGGCGGTCTTGCCACTTTACTTGCAAGCAACAGCCAAAATCCTGCTTTATACGGCAAAGTCCATGTTTTCGGCAGCAACGGAGCGTCGGTTGGCGTACAAACTGACGGCGGTCAAATGTTCATTGCAGGGATGTCGGAAATCGAAGAGCCCCCGGTTACCGATCTATGGCATATACCGAATGATAAAACTCCGCTTGAACAATTAATTAAAGAGGACAGTGACTTTTTCAACAGCGTTGACAGCATGATCTACTTTCATCAACGGCATCTCGAAAATTTCGTAAACGCAATTTTAGGTATTGAACCGTTATGCGCTGACGGATACGCGGGAAAAGCAACCGTCGAAGTTTGTGAAGCCATTTATACAATAACTAAAAATCCCGATATGGTGTGGCATAGCAATCATATTTAATTAATTGTTATATATAAATTACCAGGAAACAAAGATGTCGAAATACTGCTAAAACGAAGCTTGCACAAAAGATTTTCTTAATCTTGAAAATGACGTAATTTTTGCCAAGCAGGCAGGATTTGACCTTATTGAGCTGCGTTTTGACTGCATCAACAAATATCTTGAAAAACATACAATTACCGATCTTAAGACTTTACTTAACAATAACAAAATAGAACCGAGCACATTAAATGCTTTATATATTTATCCCGAGTTTTTAACCGATAAAAAAGATCCTCAAAGAGATGATGAAATCTTCTGTCAACTTGATTTAATAAAAAATTTATATAAAGAAGCCGGTATTAATCAATGTATTGTCGTAGAACCGTTAATGAATGATGAAAGCTCATGTGAAATTTATAAAAAACCACAAATAACAGAAAGTTGCGTACGTATTTTAAAATATCTTTCTTCATCTATGCCCCACATAAAATGGATATTTGAGCCGGTAGGACTTTCGCGCAGTCTCGTTCGCGATGCAGAGCACGCCAATGAAATAATATCTGCCGTTAATCGTAGCAACGTTGGTCTTGTGCTTGATTCCTACAACCTTTATTTAAAAGAGAGAAAGGACAATTATTCTTTTAGAAATATTCCTTCTGACAAAATTTTTGCAATCCATATGATGAACGGTAAAAAAGTACCTGCTGATGAAAAAATTATCGATCAAAGATACCGTACTTTTTGTGAAGACGGCGATGCCATCGATCTGTTTAAATTTTTAAACGCGTTAAAGGAAATAAATTATAAAGGTATGATTTCAACTGAGGTCTTTAACCCTGATTATCAAAAGTTACTATCTCGACTTTCCGAGATAAAAAATTAAGATGAAGCCTTTCCGGCAAAGGCTTTTAA
>ERZ779866.533-NODE-533-length-42229-cov-5.696827_pt1 | contig 42229 bp, 39 predicted proteins | sample MGYA00511248_ERZ779866 | MGnify/ENA primary metagenome ERZ779866 (study PRJEB29588, sample SAMEA2155758) | human gut metagenome | biome: human gut; feature: human-associated habitat; material: faeces | place: Denmark | collected 2008/2010 ... | reverse complement strand
TTTATTTACCAAGTCACTTAATACATTCTTTCTATCTAATATTTTATAAACTCCCCACATTCCATAACTAACTAATGCCCAAATTATCGAACCAATCAAAATACTAAAAAGCACATCTATAGATTTTGAATATGGCAAACACCAGATAAAGCCAATAACCATGACTAATAAATAAATTGTATCTAAAATCAATGCTTCTTTACTCATATTATCCCCCTCCAATCTTCCAACTCATATTTTACACCATAATCTTGTATATTTAAAGCTAAAAGTAAGTATCACATTATTTCCTATATATAAAAAACGCACATAAGTGCGTTTTTAATCTTTTAAATCACAGATTCCTATATTATCACCATACATTGAATACCAGTCTTGATTAAAATCATTTACTGCTTTTTCAATATTTGGATTTGCAAATATCTGTTTCAACACTTCTACTGGTACTGTTACTGCCTGAGCTCCATTATTTAAGGCATCTTTTACTTGTTGTACCCCTTTAAATGATGCTGCTACTATTTTACTTTCATATCCATCCATAATGATTCGATTTGATAATTCATTGATTAATTCAAAGGGATCTGCTCCTAAGTTTCCAATTCGATTTACATATGGGGCAATATAGTCTGCTTTGGCTTCTAAAGCCATATATGCCTGCATTAAATCATATACTGCTGTTGCTGTAACATTGATTCCTTCTTCTTTTAAAAGCTTGATGGCTTTGATTCCTTCATATGATACTGGTACTTTGATATATACTTTGTCATCTACTTCTTTTAAGATACGATGAGCTTCTTTGATAATTGTATCACAGTCTTTTGAAATTACTTGAATGTGCAAGCTTCTTTCTTGACCGATAATTTTTCTGATTTCTTTCATATGTTTAAAGAAATTTTGAGGATTTGTTTTTTTAACGATTGAAGGATTGCTTGTTACTCCAACAATTGGTAAGTATTCAACTGCTTCTTTGATTTCTTCTAAATTTACTGTATCGATTATAAATTCCATTGTATTTTCTCCTTTTATAATGTTTGTTCTGTTCTTTCAATAATATCATCTTGAGTAGCTTTAGATAGAACATTAAAGAATGCTGAATATCCTGCCACCCTTACAATTAAATCTTTATGTTTTTCAGGATGTGCTTGAGCATCTAATAATGTTTCTTTAGAAACAACATTATATTGAACATGATATCCTTTTAAACGATTGAAGAATGTTTTAATCAACATTTCTATTTTTTCTTTATTTTCTTCTTTTGATAATAATTGAGGTGTTACCTTTTGATTTAATAAAACCCCACCTGTAATTTCATGTGTTGGTAATTTAGAAACGGATTTAAAAACAGCTGTTGGTCCTTTTTTATCCATGGCATGAGCCGGTGAACAACCTTCAGCAAGAGGCGTATGTGCTTTTCTTCCATCAGGTGTAGCCATTGTGCCATAACCTTGTCCGACATTGGCCGAAATACTTGAAGTTCCAGCATAACGAATTCCACCAATTGGTCCTCTTCCATAACGTGTATTTGGATATTTTTTCATTTCATCAATATAAACATTATAAACATCAACCACTAATTGATCGACTTCATCAATATCATTACCATATTTAGGCACATCATTAATCAACATTTCTTGAATTGTTTGACTTTCTTTGCTTGTATAATCATCTAAAATCGCATTCCATAATTCTTCAGGTGTAATTTTCTTTTCTTCAAAGACAAGTTTTTTAATAGCTACAAGGCTATCTGCCATATTCGCAATTCCTACTTGTAACCCTGAAATAAAGTCATAAACAGCGCCACCTTCTTTAATCGTTTTTCCTCGACCAATGCAATCTTCTGTTAAGGCAGAACATAAAACATCTGGTACGTCTCTTTCAAGGGCTAAGTCAATGGCATTTTCCACAATGACCGACATACGTGTTAAATAGCGCATTCCTTTTTCAATGGCTTTAAAAAGTTCATCATAAGATGTCATATCTTTAAAGTATCCACTACCTTCAAAGAAACGTTTCCCCGACGTCATATCTACCCCATCATTCATTGCCATTAATAAAATACGTGGGAAGTTCATATAAGACATTCCAGTACAACGATAGCCCCATTTACCAGGAACCGCTGTTTCAACACAACCAATAGCTGAATAATTATACGCATCTTCTTCTTTAACGCCTTTTTCAATAAAGGATGGAATAATGATTTCATCATTATTGAAAGCTGGCATTCCTGTTCCAAGTTTCATAACCTCAATGGCTTCATCTAAAAATGCTTTTGGCATATTTTTGTGATAACGTACTGTTAAGTTTGGTTGAGGTAAACGTGTTTGCGCTACTGATTTTAAAACCAAATAAGAAAGTTCATTTGTCGCATCTTTTTTATCAGGTGTTTGTCCACCAATAGTTACATTTTGATACATTGGACTTCCGGCACTTGAAAAAGTATGAGCTTGTGAACGTACTTTATTAATTGTAAGTGTTTTGATCCATAAGTTATCTAATAATTCAACGGCTTGTTCTTCTGTTATATTATTTAGATCTTTATCATGTTTATAATAAGGATAAATGTATTGATCAAAACGACCATAAGATAAAGAATGTCCATTTGATTCAATTTGTAGGATCAATTGAATAAACCATGTTGATTGAATCGCTTCATAGAAAGTTTCTGCTTTTTCATAAGGAACTTTCTTACAAACACGTGCAATTTCTTCTAATTCTTCCTTTCGTTTTCCTTCAGCACTTCTAGCAAGTTCTAAAGCAAGTTCACTATAACGATTCGCAAATGTTTTAACCGCTTCAATAACAATTAAAACAGCTTTATAAAATTGATATTTATCAATATTTTCAGGAATACATAAATCAAGACTTTCTTTTAAATCTTTAACACGCTTTTCATATCCTTTTAAACCTTTTTGTAAAACTTGTTGATAATCAACCGCTAAATGAGCATCTCCAGAATTAAGTTTCCCTTCCATTCCAAAGAAACCAGTTTCCATATAAACACTCACTTCATCTGGAAGTAAAGCGCCTCCTTTACTTCTTAAATTATTATTTTCCCAAAATGGAGCAATGGATCTTAATTCTTCTTTTGTTTCTTCTGTAATATAGAAAACATCCCCATCTCTTTTTTCAAATAAATCAAGTTCATTCATCACAAATTCCATCGTATACTCTGGAAAGATGGGCGCATCTCTATTTGAAGAAGCTTGATTTCCAACAATCAAAGTATCTTCTTCAATATAAATAGGCATCTTTTCTAAGATATTTTTTAACATATATGCTCTTTTCATAATTGGTGGTTCATTTAAATGTTCTTTATAAGCTTCTGTCACAAGTAGCGCTCTTTTAGCACAGATATAAGGCTTTTTATCTAAAACTTCTTCTCTAAAATGATTCATTCTTGGTGTAAGTTCACCAAAGTGTTCACTGTTCTTCATTTTTCTTTCCTCAACTTTCATTCGTAAGTTTTTATTCTTTCTTTTGCAATTAAATTATATAACAAGTAAAAAATAAATCAATAATAATTTCATAAATAATACATTTTGGTTTCATTTGAAACTTATAGGGAGATATGTTAGGATATTAGCGAGGAGAAAAACTATGGAAAAAGGATTAATATTTAATATACAAAAATTTAGTATTCATGATGGTCCAGGTATTCGTACAACTGTTTTCTTTAAAGGCTGCCCTTTAAAATGTAAATGGTGTTCTAATCCTGAATCCCAATTACATAAACTACAAATACTTTATGACTTTGAAAAATGTGTTCATTGTAAGAAATGTTTACTTGATTGTCCAAAACAAGCAATTCAAGAAAAAGATAACCATATGATTTTCAATCATGAAAAATGTATTGGCTGTCTACAATGTGTCAACAATTGCCCAGCTAAGGCTTTAAGTCATGAAGGGGATTATAAAGAGATTCAAGAAATTGTGGATATCTGCATGCAAGATATTGATTTTTATGAAGAATCAAATGGTGGAGTGACTATCTCTGGTGGTGAAGGAATGGCACAACCAGAATTTCTAGAAAAACTTGTTTTAGCTCTTAAAGAAAAGAACTTACATGTTGCTATTGAAACAACAGGATATATTCAAAAAGAAATATTTCAAAAATTGGCGCCTTTATTTGATCTTTTACTTTTTGATGTAAAACATTATGATCGACTTCAACATTTTGGAGGTACAGGCGTTTATAATGATTTAATTGTGGAGAATCTTCAATGGGCTATTCAACATCAACTTAATGTTCTGCCTCGTATTCCTGTTATTCCTGATTTTAATGATTCTTTAGAGGATGCCAAAGGGATAAGTGAATTATTAAAAGCATCAAATATTCAAAAAGTACAACTTCTTCCTTTTCATCAATTTGGTGAAAAGAAATATGATTTATTAAATAAAGAATATACTTTAAAAACTTATCAAGCTTATCATGAAGAAGATTTAAAAGATTACCAACAAATCTTTTTAGATAAAGGCATTGATTGTTTCTTTTAGATATAAAAAGCTATCTTTTTCTTACAAGATAGCTTTTTATTTTTTATGAAGTTGATTCTTTTTATACGTACTATACAAAATATTTAATACTACTTCAGAATTATCAAAAACACTTTGTTTTTTATTATTTTTTTCTCCATTTAAAATACTTTTACTTTTTAAATTTTTCATCTATACACTCTCTTTTCTATTTTATGTTATCATATTCCTTATTTAGAAATAGTCATTCTTCATTAAGAGTATATTAAAATTTGTTTAAAATATTTGTCATTATTTAATTCAAAAAATCCTAAGGAAACCTTAGGATCAAACTTTTTCAACTTGTATATGTTTTTCTTTAAAATTAACTCACGACTTACATATATTATATAATTCCTTTTTTTCAACATCAATAAAATAGTATGCTGATTTCAATTTGCTATTTACTCCACAATTCCACCCTGTATAAATCCTTCATAAATTTTATGTGTTTGATAATATATTTCTTCAACACCCTGAAAAAAATCAATTTTTCCTTGTACACGCAACAAATAAAGATACTCTCCTTTTTGATAAAATAAAGGTCCTCTAAAAGGCAATTCTTCATCAACTTGTAATAAAGCCTCTTTTAAAAAATCACCATTAAAATTTTTCCCTATAACCCTTCCATAGTAATTCATAGACCAACATGGTTTTTCATCTTTATAAACGATTTCTTGTCCACTAAAATTTTCCGCACCAAAGAAAGAATCAAAATAAGTATAATTATTTTCTTGATATGAATAATCATGGGATTCTATTCTTGAAGAGCTGATTTTATTTTTTTTATTAGCGTAAGTTGCTTTTTTGGCTTTTACAAGAAAACTTGCTAGTTCACTTATTTCAATTTTATGAGTTTCTAATGTTAAACAATCATCTTCTTTAACTAAAGCGTCTACTGAAACACTAAAAAGATTTGAAAGCTTTATTAAATATTCAACATTTGGATAAATAATTCCTGCTTCCCATTTTGTAATTGTTTGTCTTGAAACATTTAATTGATAAGCAAGTTCTTCTTGAGTAAGCATGTTTTTCTTTCGGTAATATATTATCTTTTCATTAAGCATTGTTGTCACCTCCTAGAAAAATTATAACATTCTTACTTCTTTTCACCAGCAACTTTCCTTTACATTTTTGCTACAAAAAAATCCTAAGATAACCTTAGGATCAAACTTTTTCAACTTGTATATGTTTTTCTTTAAAAAATTCTTCAACTTCTTGAGGAATTCCTTGATCGGTATAGATACAAGAAACTTTGTCTACCTCAATCAAATTAGAAACTCCTTTTTGATGAAATTTATCTGACTCTGTCACAATAATCACTTTATTCGCTTGTCTTGCCATATCTTTGACCGCTTCACAACGCATATAATCATTTCCCGTAAAACCTGTTTCAATACTAAAACCATCTGTTCCAATAAAGAGTTTATCTACAAAAAATGATTCTGCACATTTTCTCATCATTGGTCCTACCATTACTTGGGATTCATGTTGATATTCGCCACCTAATAAAATAATTTTAATAGCTGTATGTTTACGAATATAATCTGCAATAAAGGCAGAATTGGTAATGAGGGTAACATCTTTTTTTGTTTTCGCAATTTCTAAAGCAACAAGTGCACAACATGAACCTGATTCAATCATGATCGTTTCTCCGTGTTGAATAGATTCTACTGCTTTTTTAGCTACTTCTTGTTTTTGTTCATAATGATAAGCAAGACGAATATTCATATCATCACTTTTATTAAGAGTAGCATAACCATGTTCTCTTACTAACATTCCACTTTCAGCAAGAGCGTCTAAGTCTTTACGAATGGTTACTTGGGAAACGCCTAAAAGCTCTGATAATTTCGTAACTTCTATTTTTTTATTTTGTGTCAGTAATTCTAATATTTGTGTTTGTCTTTTATTCATAAAATACTCCTTTCATTTATAATAACATATACTTTTATTTGAAAGTAACTATTTTATTAAAAAAGAGGCATTGCCTCTTAGTTATTATAATCATCTTCGATTGTACTATCAACATCATCTTCTACTTCTTCAGATTCTTCATCTTCATCAGTATAGATATCATTCATGTCAATGTGTACTTCATCAAATTTATGACGAGAACGTAAATCCCAGTTATTTTCACCAACTGTAATAAAACGTCCGTCTAAAGTGATGTTTGTATAGAATAAAGATTCTTTTTCATTTTTTTCTTCTTCATCAAAACCTTTAACTTCACTTACTTCTTGCCATAATTTATAGAAGTTTACAGCTTTTTTCTTTTTAGACATTAATTCATAAGCGACATCAACCATTGATCTATTTTTATCCATCTTAATCTCTCCTTACATTTTTTCAGGTGCTTCAACACCAATTAAGTTTAATGCATTTTTTAAAGTAATACGTGTTACTTCTACTAAAGCTAAACGTTGCATTGATAATTCAACATTTTCTTTATCTATTACATAACAATCATTATAGAAACTATGGAATAATTGTGCAAGTCTTTGAATGTAATTTGCGATTTTATGTGGACTTCTTGATTTTGCACTATCCGCAATTTCATTTCTAAATTCATTAATATGTTTTAATAAAGCCATTTCTTTATCATTTACAAGTAATTCAAAATGATCTGCAATTGTAATATCATTTTCTTTTGCTTGTCTTAAAATAGAACACATTCTTGCATGAGCATATTGTGCATAATAAACAGGGTTATCATTTGATTTTGATTTAGCAAGTGTCAAATCAAAATCATAAGGTGTATTGGCTGCTTTCGCGGCAAAGAAGTAACGTGTTGCATCAACACCAATATCATCAATTAAATCTTTGATTGTAATGGCATTTCCTGTACGCTTAGACATTTTAACAACTTCACCATTTTCCATCATTCTTACCATTTGTAGAATATCAATATTTAATTGATCACTATTATAACCTAAAGCTTGAATTGCAGCTTTCATACGATTGATATAACCATGATGATCTGCTCCTAATAAATCTACTAAATATTCATAACCTCTATCTAGTTTATTTAAGTGATAAGCAATATCAGGTGTTAAATACGTATAACTTCCATCAGATTTAATTAAGACACGGTCTTTATCATCACCAAATTCAGTTGATTTGAACCATAAAGCCCCATCTTTTTCATAAGTAAATCCTTTTTCTTTTAATTTTTCAATTGTAGGAACTACTTTATTTTCTTCATATAAAGAAGTTTCAGAGAACCAAACGTCAAACTTAACTCTAAATTCAGCTAAAATATCTTTAATTTTTTGTAATTCAAATTTAGTTCCTTCTTTTCTAAAGAACGCAATCATTTCATCATGATCAGCATTTAAATATTTATCGCCAACTTCCTCTTTGATTTTAACTGCGATATCTTTAATATCTTTACCATGATATCCATCTTCAGGTAATTCAAAATCTAATCCAAATGCTTCTCTATATCTTGCATATAACGATAAAGCTAAGTTATAAATTTGATTTCCTGCATCATTAATATAATATTCTCTTGTAACATCATATCCCGCAGCAGACATAATACGACAAATACTATCTCCTACTGCTGCCCCTTTAGCATGTCCTAAATGAAGATCTCCTGTTGGATTGGCAGAAACGAATTCAACATTATATTTAATTCCTTTACCAGCATCACTTTTTCCATAATCATCTTTTTCTTCTAATACTTCTTTAATAATAGAAGTTAAAGCATCTTTCTTCATAAACATGTTAATAAATCCAGGACCTGCAATTTCAATAGAATCAATATTTGCTTCTTCTTTATCAATTGCTTCAATTAATTCTTCAGCAATCATTCTTGGATTCTTTCTAAGTAATCTTGTAAGTTGCATAGCGATATTTGTTGAATAATCACCATGACTCTTTTCTTTTGGTATTTCTATTGTGATTTGATCTATTTCATAATCTTCTACGAAATTACATTTGATCATTGCTTTTTTCAATGCTTCTTTTAATGCAATTTCAATTTTATTTACAGCCATTTTTTACCTCCTTAAAAAAGATATTTAATCGTTTATACGTTACCATTAAGAGTACATAAAGTCAATGTTTTTAACTAAAGTAATGGCGCAATTACACGTAAAATTGCTTCAAACCATCCCATAAATTTACCAGTGATGACTTCTTCTAAAGTCACCTCATGACAAACTTCTTCCGTCTTTAAAAAATCTTCTTTAATATCTTTTAATATTTTACTTTTATAAATATAGATTCCATTTTCAAAATGAAGATATAAACTACGATAATCTAAGTTTATTGTACCTACTGTTGCACACTTATCATCGACTAAAAAGTTTTTAGCATGAATAAATCCAGGTGTATATTCATAAATACGAATTCCATATTTCATTAATGTTTGATAATAAGAACGTGTTACTCTAAATACAATTTTCTTATCAGGAATACCTGGTGTAATAATCCGTACATCAACCCCTCTTTTAGAAGCGTTGATCAATGCTGTTTGTAAGTTATCATCTAAAATAAGATAAGGGGTTGTAATATATAAATAATCATGGGATTGATTAATCATATTTAAATACACATTTTCACCAACACTTTCATCATCTAAAGGAGAATCTCCATAAGGAACAACAAAGCCATCATTTCCCTTGTTTTCTTCATGAACATAATATTTTTCATAATCCTCTTCACTATTTTTAGCGACATTCCACGATTCTAAAAACATCTTCGTTAAAGAATTGACGGCTTCTCCATGAATCATAAGCCCTGAATCTTTCCAATGTCCGTATTTAACTCTTTGGTTAATATATTCATCCGCTAAGTTAAATCCTCCGCTAAAACCAATTTTTCCATCAACGACAACAATCTTTTTATGATCACGATTATTCATCGCTAGTGATAAAAAAGGGACAAAAGGATTGAAAGCTACACTTTGTATACCCATCTTTTCCAGCTGACGATAATAATGACGAGGTAGCATCGTTAGTGAACCTACATCATCATACATAAAACGTACTTCTACACCTTCTTGAACTTTTTGTTTTAAGATATCTAAAACACTCGTTAACATCTTTCCTTCATCAACAATAAAGAATTGCATAAATATAAATTTCTCCGCATTTCTTAAAGCTTCTAATAAGGGTTCATAAGCTTCATCCCCTAGAGAAAAATATTTTACTCCTTGTCCATAATAAGTTGGATATCTTTGTTGATTCAAATAATTCATTTGTCCTCTAACAAAGGGATCTTCTACTTTTTCAATGATATTATTTTCAATAATACGTTGATTTTTTATTTGTTTTAAAAAAGCAAGTTGTAATCTTTGACTTGGCTTTTTGTCTCCTAAAAACAAATAAAGAACACCACCAACAAAAGGAACAGCCGCAATTAAAACAAGCCAAGTAATCTTATAAGCACTGGCATCATCTTTATTAATAATATATAGAGCAGCCAAAACACTTATTAATTTAAATAAATAAACTAAAAATCTTGATGATCTATGTATTGTTAGAAAGGCAATAAATACAACAATTAATTGTGCTAAAATCAATAACCCCGAAAACAAGATTTTATTCATTAATAACTTTTTAGATTTCTTCATTTTCTTCTCCATAAAAATCATATTTCATCATAAGATAAACTTCACTTAATTGTTGATGTCCATCACTTAAAATATACTTTACTTTTAAATAACGATCATGTTCCATTGTAATAAGTTCAGTAAAAAGTTCAATCATTCCATATTCTGTATGATAATGATTTCCAATTTTACGATGATATGAAAGATTAAGTAATGAAGGACCATTGACTAATGTCATTTCATTTTCTTTTAAAACAATTTCTATTTTTTGATCATTGTTATAAAAGATAAATCTTTCTTTATCAAAACCTTTTTCATAAGTTCCATCACTTTTAAATTGAACTGTTTCATGATGATCATCGTATTTAAAAATACTTTTATAATTTACTTTTATTTTCTTTTTCATTCTATCACCGTGCATATTATACCATAAAATGGAAAGAATAAAATCGGTGATACTATGATACGTTTTATAAAGAGAATTGTTTATTGTTTTGCTAGTTTATTAACTTTTTTATTGTTGATGTACCTTGTTGCTTTTTGCGTTGGTGAACCTGAATTAAATAAAGATCGTTACATAAAACTTTATGATGATCAAAATGAAATCTTTTATCAAAGTATTAATAACTATAGTGGACAATATGTTTCTTTAGAAAACGTTAGTCCTTATTTTTTAAAAGCCATTGTTTCTATTGAAGATAAACGTTTCTATCAACATCATGGTTTTGATTATGTCGGAATTTCCCGGGCAATAAAAACAAATGTCATAAAAAGGAAAAATTCCCAAGGGGCAAGTACCATTACCCAACAATATGCCCGGCTTCTCTACCTTACTAATGAAAAAACCTGGTCTCGTAAAGTTAAAGAAGCTTTCTTTACTTTACAATTAGAAACGCATTTATCAAAAGATAAAATATTAGAGGGTTATGTCAATAATGTTTACTTTGGTCATGGTATTTATGGTATCGAAAATGCCGCTCAATATTTTTATAAGAAAAAAGCTAGCGAACTTACTTTAAATGAAGCAAGTATGTTAGCAGGTGTAGTTAACGGTCCCCAATATTATTCTCCTTTACTCCATGAAAAAAAAGCGAAACAAAGGCAAGCACTGGTATTAAATGCAATGTATGAAAATCATGTGATTACTAAAAGTGTTTTAGAAGCCACCAAAAAACAAACGCTTAATCTTGCCAAAGAACATTCTCTTAATGAAAACATGTCAACTTATTATTACAAGGATACTGTTTTACAAGAACTTGAAGATTTAGGGTATTATAATAATCAATACTTAAATAAAGGTTTAAATATTTATACTTCTTTTCATCAAGAATACCAAGATACTTTAAATCAATTGATTAAAGAAAAAGACATTCAAACTGATCTCCAATGTGCATTTACAGTAGTAAACCCTAAAACAAGTCAGCTTCAAGCTTTACTTGGTGGAAAAGATTATTCTAAATCTCAATACAATCGTGCCCTACATGCCAACCGTCAAATTGGCAGTACCATAAAACCTTTACTTTATTATCTTGCTTTAGAAAATGGTTTTAATCCTACAACTTCTTTTCTATGTGAGCCAACAACCTTTAAATTAGAAAATCAAACAACTTATTCACCCTCTAATTTTCATCAAAAGTATGCTTATAAAGATATCACTTTAGCACAAGCTATTGCGGTAAGTGATAACATTTTTGCTGTTAAAACACATCTTTTCTTAGGTACAGAAAATCTTTATAACTTTTTAAGAAATTATCATATTAAAGCTAAAAACAATGCCTCTTTAGCTTTAGGTACTGTTAATACTAATATTTATAATCTTTCTAACATCTATTGTAATATTGCTTCTACCGGAAAATATCAACCCATTTATACAATTGAAAAAATAACAGACCATCAAGGAAAACTTATTTATCAACACAAAAACAAAAGAACACAAACATTAAATAAAGAAAGTTGTCTTATTTTAAGTCAATTATTAACCGGGACCTTTAATAAACAATTTTCTACTTATTTAAGTGCCACTATGTCTAATTATCAAACAAAATACACAGTAGCTTGTAAAACAGGGAGTACTGATTATGATAATTTAATTGTGGCTTATAATCCTAATATCTTAATTACTGGTTGGGTTGGTTATGATGATAATCGTAAAATGGAACAAAGTGAGGAGAAAGTAATTACGAAAGATGTGACCATTTCTTTTTTAAACAAACATATAAAAAAGGAAACCTGGTATTATCCTACTTCTAAATTAAATGCGATTTCTATTAATCCTTTATCTGGTGAATTTGATGAAAATGGTATTGTTTATTGGTTTAGGAAAGGGACACCTTGATATATTTTTCATTATCCTATAAAATAAAGCCTGGTGATGAAAAATGTTTAAAAATTCTTTTTGGGGAATATTAAAAAAAGGTGATTGGAACAATGAAAATGAGGATCAAGTTTTTGAACCTATTTTACAATTTTTAATAGATCATAATGATAAATATATTTTTGATTTTCATGATTTAATGTCTGAATTTCTTTATCAATTAGATCGTAAAGAAATACTAGAGCATAGTATTCATCAAGATCAAGTAAGTGATGAAGACTTCTTAAACCAAAGAACTTATGTTCTAACAAATGGAAATAAGTATTATCATGATATTATTTCTTTAATTAAACCTATGGATGGTGAATTAAAATGCCCAAAACTTTTAACTCTTCCAGCCAAAGCATGGTCATTAAAAAATAAGAAACCTATTGAAAAATATCCACATACACCTAAATACAATATTAAAACAAAAAGCAATACCAAATATTGGTAGAAAAAAAGAGAACTCAGTTCTCTTTTTTTACGCCTTCTTTCTTAAATAAACAATACCAACGAAAGCAAGCAATTCTAATAATACATACATGAATAGATGTGTATCATCTCCTGTTTTTACAAAATCATTTTGCTTAGTATTTGTCTGTTTATTATTTTCAACAATAACTTTACTATTCTTATTAGAAGAAATCTTTGGAGTGTTTTGTTTACGAGAAATGTTAGTAGTTAATTCTTCTTTATTTGAAATAATTCCATTATTTGTTGATGAATTGTTTGTATCATTATTTAATTTAGAATCTGTTGTTTCAGTTCCTGGTTTTTGATTTCCACCTTGTGCATTATCACCTGGTTGTTCTGGTTTGCTTGGTTTTTCTTCATTCCCTGTTCATGGTTTGTTTTCCCCTGGGTTTTCATTTCCACCTTGTTTATTGTCACCTGGTTGTTCTGGTGTACTATTATTATTTTTTATCTTTTGACCATGGTATGGGAACATATGAGATTCACTTCCAGTTAAATTCAAAGATTTTGCAATAAAACACCCATTTACATCTCCGTTCATATCATGAATAAAAGCATTCGGCGCAACAATATGTCCAATATGTTTTTGACCCTTTGAAGAAGGTGTAACTTCAGTTGCATAAGGAAGAACATAAACAGCACTCATTTCATCTCCCCATTCACCTGTCATTGCATCGAAATTTCCATTTAAATAAATATAAGGAATAGTTGTTGGGCCTTGGTCATTTGCAATAAATAGTATGTCTTTATCTTCAGAATCACTATCCATTAAATCGATTCTAGCAATATTCTTTAATACATCATTTTCAAACTGATAAGAATAACCTCTTTTTAATTTCAAAGCAATCGAAGAACCTTCATTTGTCATTTCCCAATAATTTGTTTCAATAGAGCTTACTTTTCCATTCCATGGACTTAATGCTTTTGCGTTTAGTAAATCTTGATAAGTAATTTGAATTTCCCCTCGATATGCTTTAGCTTCAGCTGTTATTTCATCAAACGCTTTATCATTGTTTTTTTTCATTTAAAAAATAGAGAAGAATTTCTTCTTCTCTATTTGACATCATATCCAGCTTGTTGTATTGCACCTATAATTTTTAGATCATCCACTTCACGATCATAAACAACATGTGCTTCTTCTTTTTTTAAGTTTACTTGAGCACTAACACCTTCAACTGCATTGATTGCTCTAGTGACATTAGCCACACAATGTTGACATGTCATTCCTTTAATTTTAAATACATTTTCTTTAATAATTGGATTGTCTAATTTTTTATCCTCTAATGCTTGATAGATTTCTCCACCACCGCCACAACAAGAACTTTCACCCTTCATGTGTTTTCTTGTTGATTTTAATGCAATTAAAACAACCACAACTAATACAAGAACGATAATAACATTAGCCATAAATACCTCCTGTTATTTTCTTTTCTTTTTAATTTTTTGAATAAGTGCGTAAATAGAAACACCTATTAAATAAATAACAAGTACTCCTAAAAACATATAGAAAGTCGAACCACTAACATTACCCATGATTATGTCTCTCTTTCATTTTCTTTTGATCTTTATAATAATCATCTAAAGGAGATGAACATTGACTACACCCTGCACAAATACCACTACACTTATGTCCATCTTTCTTTCTAAAGAAATGTGTATAGATAACCCATGCACAATAGGCAACAATTAATATAACAATAATCACATTAGCCATAATAATACCTCCTTTAATTTATAAAAATCCGGAGTTACTCCGGATTTTATTATGCTTCAACTGATCTTGTAGAATAAACTTTTTGATCTTTATATGGATCAGGTCTAAATAACATGTATAACATGAATGCAAGAACAACGAATGCAACAACTGTCCAGAATCCAAATGTTCCATATAATACTAATGAACCAATTTGATATACCATTAATGAAACAGCGTAAGCAAATACGTTTTGGAATAGAATTGCAAACCAGAACCATTTTCTATCATTTAATTCACTTGCCATTGTTGAAATAGCAGCTAAACATGGTGAATCTAATAAGTTAAAGATTAAGAATGATAATGCAGCCATTGCAGTTGGGAACCATTGAGCTACACCAGCAGCAACGTTAACAGCATCTTCTGTATCACCAGAAACGTTAGCTAATACACCCATTGTAGAAACGATTGCTTCTTTAGCTGAGAATCCAGTTAATGATGAAGCAACTGATTGCCAGTTACCAAATCCAAGTGGAGCAAAGATTGGAGCAATAACATTACCAATAACAGCGATTAAACTATTAGCAGTATCTTCTACCATACCAAATGATCCACCTTCAAATCCGAATGTAGATAAGAACCAAATAACGATACAAGCAACAACTAAGATTGTACCAGCTTTAATTAAGAATGCTTTTAATCTTTCCCATACGTGTAATAATACAGTTTTAACACTAGGAATATGATATTCTGGTAATTCCATTACGAATGGAGCAGGTTTACCAGAGAATGGTTTTGTTTTCTTTAAGATAATAGCAGAAACTAATACAGCAACAATACCTAAGAAATACATTGCAGGAGCAATCATTCCTCCAGCTTCCCATCCAGCAACTTTACCAGCCATAACTCCACCTAATAAAGCGATAACCGGTAATTTTGCACCACAAGGAATAAATGTAGCAGTCATAATAGTTAAACGTCTATCATTATCTTGTTCGATTGTTTTAGATGCCATAATAGCTGGAATTCCACAACCAGAACCAATTAATAATGGAATAAAGCTTTTTCCAGATAAACCGAAATATCTAAATACTCTATCCATGACGAATGCAATACGAACCATGTAACCACAATCTTCTAAGATTGATAAGAATAAGAATAAGATTGCCATTTGAGGTGCGAATCCGATAACTGCACCAACACCACCGATGATACCATCAACGATAACAGCAGATAATAAACCACTTGCTCCAACTGAACTTAAGAATCCAGATACAGCATCTTGAATAGCTACAACAAAGACATCATTTGTCCAGTCAGTAACGAATGTTCCAACAGTTGTAACTGAAATATAGTAAACAATATACATGATTAATAAGAAAATAGGAATTCCTAAGAATCTGTTTGTTACAATTTTATCAATTTTGTCAGAAATTGTTAATTTTTCTTTTGGTTTTTCAACAGTTGTTGAAATTATTTTTTGAATATAAGTATAACGACCATCAGTAACAATACTTTCCATATCGTCATCTAATTCAGTTTCTAAATCTTTTCTTAATGCATCAATAGTAGTTTTAGCTTGAGCATCTAAAACAATATGATTCATTACTTTTTCATCATTTTCTAAAACTTTAACAGCATACCATCTTTTTTTGTTAGCAGCAATTGTTTCAGATAAAGCAGGAACAACAGTATCAATTGCTTTTTCAAGTTTTTCACTGAAAATAGCTCCTGGTAATTGATGTTCACTTTGTTTAGCAACTTTAACAGCTTCAGCAATTAATTCTTTTAAACCTGTTCCTTTTAAAGCAGAAGTTTCAATAATAGGACATCCTAATACCATTGATAAACGTTTAGTGTCAATTTTTAAACCTCTTTTTTCAATTAAGTCTGCCATATTTAAAGCAACAACTACTGGAACCCCAGTTTCAATTAATTGAGTTGTTAAATATAAGTTTCTTTCAATATTAGTAGCGTCAACTAAGTCAATAATGACATCTGGATCTTCATTTAAAAGAAAATCACGGCTGACAACTTCTTCTAATGTATAAGGAGATAAAGAATAAATACCTGGTAAGTCAACAACAGTAATATTATCTTCTTTGTTTCCTTTTACTTTTCCTTCTTTCTTTTCTACAGTAACACCTGGCCAGTTACCAACATATTGATTAGCACCTGTTAATGCGTTAAACATTGTTGTTTTACCACAGTTAGGGTTACCTGCAAGCGCAAATTTAATATTCATTTTTAACTTTCCCCCTCCGTTATTCAACTTCAACACATTGTGCATCGTTTTTTCTAACTGATAATTCATAACCTCTTACAGTAATTTCAACAGGATCTCCAAGAGGAGCAACTTTTCTAATGTATAATTCTACCCCTTTAGTGATACCCATATCCATAATACGTCTTTTGTAAGCTCCATCACCTTCAATTTTCTTAACAGTGACAGTGCTCCCAACTTCTACTTCATTAAGTTTCACAACACTTCCCCCTTTTCTACACCATGATACGTTTTGCCATATCTTCATTAATAGCAACGCGAGAATCCTTAATATTAACAATCACATTTCCCCCGATTGCCGAGACAACAGAAACTTCAGTGCCAACGACAAAACCAAGATTATTTAAAAATCTTCTCGTTTCTTCGTTCCCACCAATTCTTTTGATTTTACCGGTTTCTCCTATGTTTAACATTGTTAACGGCATCTTACTTACCTCCTCAAGAATTCGTCCTCGCTAACCGTATTAGGTTACGCTAATTTGATTAGTATTTGCTAACTATAAGATATAAAATATAGTTAGACTTATCTAACTTCACATAGAATATACTTCATTTTAAAATAGATGTCAACCCTCTTTCAACAATTTACAACGAGCTAATTCATTGCTTATTCCTCTTAAAATATGGTATAATACGCTAAGAGGTGATGAACATGAACTTACAAGAATCAGGAGAAATGTATTTAGAAACAATTCTTGTTTTATCAAAGAAAAACAAAGATGTTCGTTCTATTGATATTGCAAGAGAATTAAATTATTCCAAACCTAGCGTTTCACGTGCTATTGGTTTATTAAAAAAAGATGAATATATAATTGTTGATAGCAAAGGATATATCGAATTAACTGAAAAAGGAACAAAAGTAGCAACAACTATTTATGATCGACATGATACACTTTCCTCATTTTTTGAAAGCATTGGTGTTTGCCACGATACCGCTGTTAATGATGCATGTCGAATTGAACATGTAATCTCTGATGAAACAATGAATAAAATCAAAGAACATATGAAACAAAAATAACTCCATGAAATGGAGTTTTTTAACCTCTAGAAACAAAAAAAGGTAAGTAATCTTACCAAACTTTTGCTTCACTTAATAATCTTATGATAGGAAAAAGGAATTTGGCTAATTTAAGTTAAATAATCATAAGACAATTAAACGAATAGTATTGCAGCAACGATGACACCGATTTGTAAAGTCAGAGCCATCAAGCTGCGCTTGAATTTATTTTTCATAGCTCTTCGACCTTTCTGCGAATTGCCCCTCGCTAACCACAACTATATGTTAGCATAGGCTAACTACTGTGTCAATAAATATTTTCTACTTTTTTATATTTTATTTTTTCTACTATTTATCAACAAAACTACTATTTATCAACAAAAATTCTTACAATATATCTTTTCCACCACAATTCATGTATAATATTCTTTAATAATACAATAGATGAAAGAGAGGTGAAACTATGCCAAAACCAGGAACTGGCGGAGGAGGTCATCGTTCATCTGGCGGACATTCAAGTAGCCGCGTTGGCGGTGGACATCATGTAGGTAGTTCAAGCAGACCAACAAGAAGTAGAAGTTCATTGCATGGATCTGATGGAGGTTATCATCGCCAACCCCCACCACCAAGAGGAGGCTATCATGGTTACCATGGCTATCGAAGAAATGTTTATACAAGTTCATCAAGTGGTTTAGGGACTTTGATTGCTTGTTTAATTGTTTTCGCAGTTGTTATTTTTAGCTTTTTTATGATTGCTAGTGATGATAGTGACGTCGCATCAACAATTAATAGGGAAAAGATTGAAAATCCTGTTGCTTATGACAATAACTGTATTAGAGATGAATTAGGATATATTGAAAATCAAGGGAAACTTTCAAAGAATCTTAAAAACTTTTACAACAAAACAGGAATTCAACCTTATATTTATTTAAAGAGCTATGATGAAACACTTACAAGTGATAGTCAAAAAGATAATTATGCACAAAGCTGGTATGAACAAAACATCGATAACGAAGATACTTTCTTATTTGTTTACTATGAAGATCAAAATCCTAATGAAATAGGTTATATGGCTTATGTTAATGGGAAACAGGTAACTTCGGTAATGGATAGTGAAGCTGTTAATATTTTTTGGAACTACATAGATCGTTATTGGACAGATGATTCACTTTCTACAGTAGAGGTATTTACAAAGACCTTTAATTCAACAGCAGATACGATTATGGAAAAATCAACAACTTCTAATGATATTATTAAAATCATTTGTATTGTTGTTGGCATTGTCATTGTAATTGGTGGAATTATTTATATCTTGCGTATGAAATTTAAACGAGATAAAGAAAAAGCTAAAGAAACAGTTGAAATCTTAAAAACACCTCTTGATAAATCAGATGAATTAAGAGACAAATACTTAAATGAAGAAGGGAAAGAATAACTATGGGAATTTTAACAAGATTTACAGACATCATGAAAAGTAACATTAATGCTTTATTAGACAAATGTGAAGATCCAGCAAAAATGATTGATCAAACATTAAGAGATTTAAGAGAAGATCTTGCTGAAGTCAAAAAAGAAACTGCAAATATTATCGCTGATGCAAAAAGTGCAGATCGTCAAGTTAAAGAATGTGAAGAAGAAATCGCTAAATATACAACTGCTGCACAAAACGCTTTAAAAGCAGGTAATGAAGATGATGCAAGAACATTGATTGCTAAAAAGCAACAATATGAAAGCAATCTTGCTTCATACAAAAAAACACAAGAACTTACACATACTAACGCTGATAAAATGCGTCAAATGCATGATAAATTAGTGAATGATATCGAAACATTAGAAGCAAGAAGAGATGCCATTAAAGCAACTGTTGCTTCTGCTAAAGCACAAGAACATATTAATAAAATTGTTTCTGGTGGAGATAAAGCAAAATCTTCTATGGAATCATTTGAACGTTATGAAAAGAAAGCAGAAAAAATGCTTGATGCAGCTACTGCTGAAGCTGAATTAAATGCACATACAAGTGCTGCTTCTAATCTTGCTGATAAATATACATCAAACGGTAACGATGCTTCTGTTGATGATGAACTTGCTGCTATGAAAGCAAAACTTGGATTATAATAATCCTTAGGGAATATACATTTATTTGTATATTCCTTTTTTTGTATTATAATGTCTTCGAGGTGAAACCATGAATAAAAATAACTATCATACACATACAACAAGGTGCTTTCATGCCATTGGTCAAGATGAAGAATATGTAAAAGCCGCCATTCAAGCCGGTATTAAAGAACTTGGCTTTTCTGATCATACTCCTTGGCATTACGATTCTTCTTTTAAAGCATCGATGCGTATGCCAGAATGTCAATTAGATGATTATATCGAAAGTATTCGTTACCTTAAAGAAAAATATAAAGATCAAATCTCAATATTAATTGGTTTAGAATGTGAATACTTTGAAAGATATATGCCTTGGCTTGAAAAAATATTAGAAGATAAAAAAATAGATTATATTATTTTAGGAAATCATTATTATCAAACAGATGAACTTCATCAATACTTTGGAAGTCCAGTAAATGAATACTATTTAAAAGCTTACGTCGATCATTGTATTCAAGCAATCGATACTGGACTTTATAGCTATATTGCCCATCCTGATCTTGTTTACTACGATCCGAATTCTAAACTTTATCAAGAAGAAATGTCACGTTTATGTGCTTATGCTAAAGAAAAAGATATGCCTTTAGAATTCAATCTTTTAGGGTTTATGTCTGGTAGACATTATCCTAATGAATCTTTTTGGAAGATTGCAAGTAAATATAAAAACAAGGCCATCATCGGCTTTGATGCCCATAGCCCTGATGCCCTTTTAAAAGACGATATCTATCAACAAGCCTTCAACTATCTTTCTTCTTTAGATGTTGAACTGATTGATACTATTAAGACATTAAAAAAATAAGGACAATGTACTTACAAAAAAACTATCAAGAATCTAAAACAGATCTTGATAGTTTTTATTAACAAGTTCAATTGCTTGTTTTCCTGAAATATGTTCAATAGTAATTTCAACACAACAAAGAATTTTCCATTCTTTTCGTATTTCTTTTTCTACCGCCACTTCATCTTCATTATATTTTAAACCAAGTGTTTCAATAGCATGATAAATTTCATCATCTTCTTGTAAGATTCTTGCTTTACCAAAAAGAATCACACTTCTAAAATAAGTTGTCAATTCTTCGTCAATAACATCTTCTTGATCAATAATACTCATTGATACTTTAGGATTATTTTTAATAGCGTCTATTTTATGACCTTCTTTAGCCCCATGGAAATAAATCTTTCCATCTTCATAAACAAAATTAACAGGGACAGAATAAGGATAGCCATCATCACCATGTAAAGCAAGTGTTGCTGTTTTTGCTCGTCTTAAAATAGCTAAACATTGTTTTTCTGTTAGTTTTTGTTTTTTTCTTCTCATTTCTCTAAACATATCATCACCTATATTTCTAATGTAAAAAATTTATGTAAGATATCTTTAGTAACTTCTCTATTTTCTTTATTGACTAAAATGGTTAAATGATCACCTAGATGTAACACCGTATCTCCTCGCGGAACAATTTCTTCAATACCACGATTAATTGAAAGAATGACACATTCTTTAGGTAAACCTAATTCTTTAATTGGTTGATCTAAACAACATGAGCCTAGTTCAATAGAATAATGAAGGATTTCTTTTTCTTCGAGTGAAATTTCATGACTACCATTTTTTATCATACGATTTAATAAACTATGATAAATGGGTTCACATCTTAACATATTAGCGACAATATACCCAACAAAACTACATACTGCAATAGGTAAAAATTGTGATAAACTTCCACACATTTCTGCAATAAGAACGATTCCTGTAATAGGAGCACGGACAATACTTGCAAAAAGTCCAGCCATCGCAACAACAATAAAGTTATTAAAATACATGTTTGGTACCCCACAATATGTTGTAACAACAATGGCATATCCACAACCAATCAAACTTCCTAAGACAAGTAAAGGGAAGAAGATACCTCCTGGTGCTCCTGAACCAAAGGAAATAAGCGAAAAAACAAACTTCATCACTAATACTAATAAAACAGAACTTAAAACATAATTTCCTTCATGAAGTAAATCAATAATATGATGTCCTCCACATAAAACATCTGGATAGAAAATCATAAATCCAGTAGAAATAATTAAAGGAATATAAATCTTTTGATTATTCTTTAAAAAAGTGATTTTATCATAAAGTTTTAATGTAAACATTGTTGTCTTATTATAAAAGACTCCTAATAAACCTACAATAATTCCTAAGATAATTAAAAATCCATATTGACCTAAAGGTAAACTTTCTACTAATGGAAAATAAAGAGATGGTGTCATCCCAAAAATATTTTTACTAATAAAATCTCCAGTTAAAGAAGCCACCATAACCGTTACTAAGGCAAGTGGAGAAAAGTTTTTATGTATTTCTTCTAATGCAAATAACACCCCTGCCAGTGGAGCATTAAATGCAGCAGAAAGTCCTGCAGCAGCCCCACATGTTAAAAGATACTTTTCTTCCAATTTCATTCTTTTAAAAACAGAAGCTAACCCTTTACCAATCATCGCTCCTAATTGAATGCTTGGTCCTTCTCTACCAAGAGATAACCCACCAACAATGGAAAGTGTTCCAGCCGCCATTTTCGCTAAAATAACGCGATACCATTTTTCATCTATTTGATCGATCATTTCTGCTTCAACTTGTGGAATCCCACTTCCTGAAATATAAGATTCATATTTTAAAAGTCTTGAAATAATAAATCCAATAAGTAAAACACAAATAATCCATAAACATAAATGAAGTGTATTGTTTTTAATATAATCGACAACAAAATAGGCAATCTTTTCACCATAAGATAACATCAATCTATAAATAACTGCCACAATCCCCGCTAATATACCAACAATAAAGCCTTCTAATAATACAATATTATCAAATCGACTTTTTGAACTTAAAAAACGTGCAATTGAAAACTCTTTTCTTTCCATAACTCTCCCCCAATTCGATTTTTATTATAACACTTTGTCAAAAAAAAAAGAAACTGTACAGTGATTTCTGTACAGTTAATGAATATAGTTTTTCATAATAATACAATAAGCACCTAATAAGCTTAACCCTATTAATCCCATATAGATCATATACTTGGTATTATCGCCTGTTTTTACTTTTGTATTTGTATTTTCTTTTTTCGTTTCTTGTGATGTTTCTATTTTTATGTTTTGTAATTCCGGTGTCATTTCTAAAACATTAGAATACCAAATAGTATCTCCTTCTAATTCATCAACATTTATTGATTCAAGAGGAAGATCAATTGTTTTCCCATTAATGATTAACTTTGTATTTTTATCAAAATAGTAATTTTCATTATATCCTTTATCATTTAATTTAAGATATATACTATAGACATATTTTGTATTTTCTTTAAAAGAATCAATAACTTTTTGGTTATCATAGCGTTTATTCCAATATGATGAAGAAGTAATACCACCTAATGAACTATCCCAACCTTCATGATCAATAGAATACGGTGCCTCTTTTGCTGTAGATGCTGTAAAACTTGGTTGTTCTCCTACTTTAAAAGAAAGCGTTGCTCCATTAATTTCAATAGTATCAATTCTTTTCTTTTCAACTGTTTTCTTTATTTTATAAGCAATTGCATAATTAGAAAAACTTGTTGTCTTAAAAGAAAGTGTATTTGTTGAAGAATCATACGTTGTAGAAAGTGTTTCATAAGTACCATCATGTTTTTCATGAACAAGAACAACATCATTTCCATTTATTCCTTTTTCTAATTGAAGTTTGATGTTGGCATCATGATTAAGTGTTGATAAAGAATTTGTCCATGTGTCATTGGCAGTTCCCTTATAAACAACTTGATCTAATTTAATATCAAGATAAGAAGCAATGGTATAGTTTTCTACTGTTTTTTCAAAGTTTGTTTTTTGAAGATTCGTAGGTTCAACATCATTTACCGATAAAATGACAGATCCTGTATCAATTTCTTGATTACTAATTGTAATACTTCCACTTTTAACTTCATTTGAAAGCGTCTTGACTTGATCATCTACTTTTTCAAAAATACCACTTATATGCACATTCGTATCAGGCATAATATATTCAAAAGTAGATTGTTCTTTACCTGCTTTTAAGTTTTCATCATTGATTTTTAAAGAAGTTAATTGATAACCATAGTTTGGTTTTAATCTCATGATTACTTTAGAACCAGGAATAATATTTGCCCAACCACTTTTATCATCTTGATTAACATCTTTCAATCCTACAGAATTTCCATTTTCATCTTGAATATCTAAAATTTCAATTGTTCCATTTTTTAAAAGTTCCTCTTCTTTTAAAGAAGAATTATGTGTTCGATCATTGTCCCAAATGATTGTTCTTGGAATATTTGTTGCATCTTGACTTTTTGTTACAACAATCGAATATCTTGGTGCCGCAGCCACTTTAAATTCTACTTGATCACTTTTTTCTGCTGGTAAAGACATTTCTTGATTATTAATAGTAACACTTCCGATATTTCCATAGCCAAAAGACAAAACAATTTTAATCGTATTTTTTTCATCGCCATTATTATAGCCTTTTCCATTTCCCATGATCGTATCTGATTCATTTTGGATTCTTTCACCATTGAAATAAACTTCCATCGTAGCGCCTTGACATGTTGCTTCAATAGAAATATCATCTTGTCCTAAAGATTGTGCATAGACCGTTATTGGAATCATGACAAAAATCATACAAAAGGCAAGTATGTAACTTAGGATACGTCCTATGAATTGTTGTTTTTTATATTTCATACAGTTCATCCCTTTCTTTTGTACTTATTATAGAAATTAAGCCTAAAAAATGATATAAGGGATATCCGCCAATCGTTTTTTTGTAAAAAAAATACCTTAAGATAAAGTATTTTCATAATTATTATAGATATTTAGTAAAGAAACTCGAGATTTAACACCTGTTTTTTTATAAATGGCTGAGATATATCTTTCTAATGTTCGTTTAGAAACATACATATTATTTGCAATATCTTGAACACTGTCCTCTGTTGAAATAAGATATTCAAAAACTTCGCTTTCTCTTGGTGTAAAAGCATAATGTTCTTTAATTTTTAAAATTTTCTCTTCTTTAGTAAGTAAAGTCTTTTGACTTTTACTAAGCTTCTCTATCAATTTTTTTCTTTGGATAACATAAGTAAAAGTAATAATACTCACAAAGAAAAATAAACAAATAGCTAAAATAATCGCTGTTAAATCTTCTTGTGAATTAATAAAAAATAAAGAACCTTTCGTTAAAAGCATAGCTGCAAGATTATTTACTCCTCTACCTAATCCTGCCCATAAATCAGGAAACTTCATATACATCGCAATCTCCATAAAACTTGTTGTAAAAAAGACCACAAAGAAGCCCGCTGTCATATAAAAAACAATCAATCCTATGAGATACAACTCTGAATACTTTAAAACAACAATACAAATCGTTGATAGAACCATGACACAATACATGATCATACTCATAAAGCGACGCTCTTTTAAATCAAAGATAATTCCACCAACAAAACCACTTAAAGCCAATAAGATACGTGGTAATTCTTCAACATTTACTTCACCAGTTGCATGTAAAAGTGTCACTGCATTATCAAGGGTACTAAAAACACATGACATCATAAAGACAAGTAATATTAATAATCCACCACATATTTGTCTTTCTTTTTTTACCATAGAAACATCTAAATGATGTTTTAAGGTATTAGGAACTGTCGTTAATACAAACATTAAAAGACACATAAAAATATCTAAAACAATACTTTCTATTAAAGATACTGAAATAAAATTATTATTTATGAATTGTAGAAGAATACCTATCATATAAGATAACCCTACACAACGAGCAAGATACTTTTGATCCGGAAGTATACATAGTGCTTTATAGGAAGTAACACCACCTAATCCTCCTAGAAAAAGAAATAAGACTAGTCCTGTTATAAGAGTAAGAGGATAGGTTGAATGTAAATAAATAATGGTAATCAATCCAATAATAGCGACACTGATTACGATATATATTTTACGAGATAATCCTTTAAAATAACGATTATATAAGGGATATAAAATAAATCCTAGACAACTCATTCCTAATACATAATTTTGTGATAAAACAACTCTATTTTCAGAAACTAAAAGAGAAATCATGTCAACAAATAAAGACTCTATTCCTAGAAAAATAAAAGTAAAGATTGACATCAATGATATTGCTTTTAGATAATTACTTCTTTCTTTAAACGTATTCAAAACATCATCTCCTTTTTTTCAGTTTCTTAAAATAACACATTTTTTAAGAATTACAATTTATAAAAAAGAGAGGTTGCCCTCTCTCGCACTATTCTTCTGTTGCTTCGTCTTTATCATCATAGTAATTTCTTACTAAAGATTGTGTTTTACGAATATGTTTTTCTACATTTGCTTTCGCAAGTGCTTTATCTTTTTTCACAATAGCATCATAGATTTCTTTATGTTCTCGTGCTGCTTCAATAAGACGATTTGGTTGTTTAATAGAATGTCTTGAAGTAACATGAATATAATAGTTAATATCTGATAACAATTGTTCAAAGTATTGAGAATGCGTTGCTCGATAGATAGCTTCATGGAAATCAATATTCACTTCTGTAAAACGTTCTTGATCATTTTTTTCAGCATAGAATTCTAATAAATCATAAATTTCTTTAATACGATCTAATTCTTCTTGAGTAATACGATCAATGGCAAGTTGTACAGATAAACTTTCTAAAACAACACGAATTTCTAACATATCATCAATATCTCTTGATGAAAAACCTAAAACATAAACTCCTTTATTAGGAATACTTTTAACAAGTCCTTCTAATTCTAATTGTTTTAAAGCTTCTCGAATAGGTGTTCTAGAAATATTTAGTTCTTTAGAAAGAACAACTTCATTTAATTTTTGTCCTTTTTCATATTCTTCATTTAAAATCTTATCTCTTAAAATACAAAAGATACGATGTCCTAAGGAACCATGCCCTGCATTTTCTAAAATGTTTTTTTTCATACTATAACCTATCTATAATTGCTTGCGTAAACTCTTTTGTAGAAGCATTTCCACCAATGTCACGCGTTACAATTTTCCCCTCTTCTACGACTTTTGATAGTGCATCACGTAATCGAGTGGCTTGATCATTTTGTCCTAAAGCTTCTAACATTAATGCAAATGCTAAAAGAAGAGCACTTGGATTGGCAATACCTTGACCCGCAATATCAGGAGCACTTCCATGTACTGCTTCATAAATACGATATTCATCACCAATATTTCCACTAGGTGCAAAACCTAAACCACCGACTAAACCGGCACATAAATCAGAAACAATATCTCCATATAAGTTTGGTGCAACCAATACATCAAATGTTTCTGGTCTTAAAACAAGTTGCATGCACATATTATCTATGATAACTTCTTGTTTTTCAATTTCTGGATAATCCTTACCAACATTTCTAAAACATTCTAAGAATAATCCATCTGTAAATTTCATAATATTTGCTTTATGAATGGCAGTGACTTTTTTTCTTCCATTTGCCTTAGCATATTCAAAAGCATAACGACAAATCTTTTCACTAGCTTCTCGAGTAATTAATTTAATACCATGAGCGACATCTTCACCTACCATGTATTCAATACCTTTATATAAATCTTCGGTATTTTCACGAATCATGACAAGATCGATATTTTCATATTTAGAATCAATTCCTTTAAAAGAACGAATTGGTCTAACATTAGCATAAGTCGCAAATTTTTGTCTTAAAGCAACATTGACACTTCTAAAACCAGTCCCAATAGGAGTTGCTGTTGGACCTTTTAATGCCCATTTGTACTCCTTGATTGCATCAACTAAACCTGGTTCAAAGACTTCTTTTGTTTTAGCTGCATACTCTGCACCTGCTTGGTATTCGACCCATTCAATATCTAAGTTCATGGCTTTGGTAATATCAACCACGCTTTGTGAAATTTCTTTACCAATTCCATCACCTGGGATTAAAACTGCTTTCATTAAAAGTCACCTCCTAATTCTTTAATTGCATTTAATAAACCACCATATTGAATCATTGTTTTTTCTCTAGGTGATAATTTTAATTTTGCCTTAATAGTTTGATTATTTGTTTTATTGATTACTGTAATATCTTTATTATTTTCAACACTATCTAATAAGTTTATTAATTCATATTCATCTTGATCATTAAAGAAATCATAATCTTTTTGATCAATAACAAGTGGTAAAATACCATTATTAATTAAGTTAGAACGATGAATTCTCGCAAATGAAATAGCGAAGATTGCTTTAATTTTTAAATAATTAGGAACAAGAGCTGCATGTTCACGTGAAGAACCTTGACCATAGTTATCTCCACCAACAATAAATCCTCCTCCATTTTCAATACATCTATTATAGAATTGATCATCTACTTTACAGAAAGAGAATTTTGCTAGATGTGGAACATTACTTCGATATGGAAGTAATTTAGAATCTGATGGTACGATATGGTCTGTAGAAATATTATCTCCTACTTTTAAACATACCTTACCAGTAAAGGTATCAGGTAATTTATCTCCACGAGGAACAGGTTTAATATTCGGTCCCATATATACTTCATTTTGAGGATCATATTCATCAATAAAGAAATTCTTATTCTTCACAAATGGTGTATTTTCAATATCATCTAAATACATATCATCTTCAAATTCATCTGTTAAATAACCTTTGATTGCACTTAAAGCAGCCACTTCAGGTGATACGAGATAAACACTGGCATCATTTGTTCCTGAACGTCCTTTAAAGTTACGATTAATTGTTCTTAAAGAAACACCTTTAGAAAGTGGTGCTTGTCCCATACCAATACATGGACCACAACCGCATTCAAGAATTCGAGCACCAGCAGCAACCATGTCCGCTAAAGCGCCACATTTAGAAAGCATTGCCAAAATACTTGAAGATCCTGGTGCAATAACAAGTGAAACATGTGTTGCAACTCTTCTTCCTTTTAAGATTTTTGCAGCTTTTAACATATCAGGAAGTGATGAGTTTGTACATGAACCAATCACTACTTGATTAATTTTCATTCCTCTTAATTCACTTACTGGTACAACAGCATCTGGACTATGTGGTTTGGCAGTTAATGGTACAAGTTTTGATAAATCAACAGTGATTTCTTCATCATATGTTGCATCTTCATCTGCCTTTAACTCAACATAATCTTCAACTCTTCCTTGTTGAATTAAATATTCTTTAGTAATTTCATCTGTTGGGAAAACAGAAGTTGTTGCGCCTAATTCAGCCCCCATGTTACAAATAGTCGCACGATCTGTTAACGATAACTCTTTTAACCCTTCCCCAGTGTATTCAATAATCTTATTGACTCCACCTTTGACAGATAATTGTTGTAAAATATATAAAATAACATCTTTAGCCGAAGCCCATTTTGCTTTTTTACCTACTAAATTCACTCTAACAACACTTGGACATTGTAAATAATATGTACCTGTTGCCATTGCTACAGCGACATCTAATCCCCCTGCTCCAATAGCAATCATTCCCATCGCACCACATGTTGGTGTATGCGAATCAGAACCTACTAATGTTTTTCCTGGTTTTGCAAAGTTTTCTAATTGTAATTGGTGACAAACACCATTACCTGGTTTAGAAAAAGTAATTCCATGTTTCTTTGCAACACTACGGATAAATTCATGATCATCCATATTTTCAAAACCTGTTTGTAACATATTGTGATCAATATAAGCAACGGCCTTTTCAACAGCAACATGTTCAATTCCCATTGCTTCTAATTGTAAGTAAGCCATTGTTCCTGTTGAATCTTGAGTTAATGTTTGGTCAATTTGAATACCTATTTGTTGACCAGCAACTAACTCACCACTTTTAAGTTTAGAACTTAAAATTTTATACGCTAAATTCATTATTCTACGTCCCCCTTATTACGATTGTATACAATTATACATTCAATATGTATTGTTGTAAATACATTCTAAGCAAATAAAGGGAATTTTATAGTCTTTTTCTTATAAAATTGTATATTGTATACACAACTTATACATTTAAAAAAGGAGCAAAAGCTCCACTTTTTTATAAATCCAAAGCATATGCAATTGCAAGTTTTGTTGTATCTACGATTGAATCAATATGACAACGTTCTTTACCATGCGAATTGATTACAGCCATACCAAATGCAGCAGCATAAACATTATTACCTGCACGAATTGCTGCATTAGCATCTGTTCCATAATGGAAGAAAACATCAATACAATAATTTAAGTTTGTTTTTTTAGCTTGGTTGATAATTCTTGTAGTAAGTTCTCTATCATATGGAGAATAGTTATCTTTAGCACAGATGCTTACTGTTTTTTCATCAGCATGATAATCAGGCCCAATTAATCCGATATCTAAAGCAACATATTCTTCTACTTCTTCTGGTACATAAGCTCCACCATGTCCGATTTCTTCATAAATTGGGAAAGCTAATAATGTACGATATTTTGGTTTTAAATTATTTCTTTTGAAGTAAGCCATCATTTCAATTAATGCAGCAACAGCAGCTTTATCATCAATATAACGTGAAACAACATATCCTGATGGTGTATATTCAAAATGAGGATCTACAGAGATCACATCACCATGATCAATACCTAAAGCCATAACATCTTCTTTAGAATGAACATCTTCATGTAAGATAACTTCCATATGGTCTTCATCTCTTGGCATTGTTCTTGCATCTTCAAATACATGAACTGAGTGTGATTTACAAATAACCATACCTCTATATTTGCGTCCATCTCTTGTAATAAGAGTAACACCTTCACCTTCCATACTATGGTAGTTAACACCACCTAATTGTCTTACAATTAAATGACCGTTATCATCAATATGACGAACAACTAAACCAATTGTATCTAAGTGAGCACCCAAACATACTGTTTTAGAATTATCTTCTCCTTCTAAAGTAATGTAAGCTGTTCTTTTACGATCATAAGTCACTTCATAACCAAATTCAGCTGCTTTTTTTTCTAATAAAGCACCAACTTCTTCATAATAACTTACTGGACTTGGTACATTAATAAATTCTTCACATAATTCAACTAATTCTTTTTTGTCAATATTCATTTCCATTTTATAATACCTCTTTTACTTTTTATCATATAAATGACATGCGCAGAAATGACCTGGTTCTACTTCTTTAAAATCGGGTCTCTCTGTTTTACAAATATCCATTGCTTTCGGACATCTAGTACAGAAACGACATCCTTTTGGTGGGTTGGCTGGACTTGGCACATCGCCACCTAAGATTTGTTTATCTTCAATTCTTTCTTTTCCAATTCTTGGAATTGCTGAAAATAATGCTTGAGTATAAGGATGTAATGGTTTGGCATAAAGTGATTCTGTATCAGCCATTTCCATCATATTACCTAAATACATAACCCCTACTCTATCAGCAATATGTTTTACAACACTTAAGTCATGGGAAATGAAGATATAAGCAATACCCATTTTTTCTTGTAATTCATTTAATAAGTTAATGATTTTTGCTTGAATTGAAACATCTAATGCTGAAACAGGTTCATCACAAATAATCAATTTTGGTTGTAAAGCAATTGCACGGGCAATCCCAATACGTTGTCTTTGTCCTCCTGAAAATTCATGAGGATAACGATACATGTAATCTAAATTTAAACCAACTTGTTTCATAACTTCCACAACACGTGCATCACGTTCTTCTTTTGTTTTATAACATTTAGCGATATCAATTGGTTCAGCAATAATATCTTTAACTGTCATACGTGGATTTAAAGAAGCATAAGGATCTTGGAAAATCAATTTGATTTTATCACGTGCTTCTTGTAATTCTTTACCTTTTAAGCTTGTAAAATCTTGACCATCTAAGATAACCTTTCCTTCAGTTGGTTCAATTAGACGGATAACACTTTTACCCATTGTTGATTTACCACATCCTGATTCACCAACAATCCCAAAAGTTTCTCCTATTTTAACATCAAAGCTAATATCATCTACCGCTTTAACAACGCTTTTTTTACCTCTTAAAGAAGATGATTTAATAGAATAATATTTCTTTAAATGTTCTACTTTTAATAAAACGTCTTGATTATTTTCCATTTTCTACATCCTCCTTATTCCATCTTTCATGATATTTCCAACAACGAACTAAATGGTTTTCACCATGTTCCATCATTACTGGACATTCTTGATGACAGATTTCTTTAGCATGTTTACAACGTGGTGCAAAGAAACATCCTTTTGGAAGTTCATAAAGCATTGGTACAGAACCAGGAATAACTTCCAATTCTTCTTGATCATCGTTATCGATATCAGGGATTGATCTTCTTAGACCAATAGTATAAGGATGTAAAGGATTTTTAAATAAATCTTCTACATTTGTATATTCTACGATCTTACCTGCATACATAACAATCACGTTATCTGCCATTTCTGAAATAACACCCATATCATGTGTAATTAATAATACGGCTGTATTTAATTCTTTTTTCATTTTATTAATTAATTTTAAGATTTGTGCTTGAATTGTAACGTCTAGCGCTGTTGTCGGTTCATCACAAATCAATAATGATGGATTACATGAAAGTGCCATCGCAATCATGATTCTTTGTCTCATCCCACCAGACAATTGATGAGGACAAGAAGCAAATACTTTTTCAGGCATTGGAATACCTACAAGTTTAATCATTTCTAAAGCACGTTCTTTAGCTTCTTGTTTACTCATTTTTTCATGAGTTAAAACAGCTTCCATAATTTGTTTTCCAACAGTAATAACTGGATTTAAAGATGTCATTGGCTCTTGGAAAATCATTGAGATTTCTTTACCACGAATATCTCTCATTTCTTTAGGAGATTTCTTTAATAAATCTTCTCCTTTATACATAATTTCACCAGCAGTAATTTTACCTGGAGGAGATGGAATTAATTGCATTAATGATAAAGCTGTCATACTTTTACCACAACCAGATTCTCCAACAACTCCTAAAGTTTCTCCTGGTTTGATACTAAAACTTACTTCTTGTACAGCAGGAAGCGCTCCACGATCTGTAAAGAAGGTAATACCAAGATCTTTGACTTCTAATAATTCTTTATTTTCACTCATATCTTTTCCCCTTTTTACGATCTTAATTTTGGATCAAGCGCATCTCTTAATCCATCACCTAACATATTGAACGCTAATACTGTAATAATAATAGCTAAACCTGGAATTACTGAATAGTATGTTGCACTACGAATATATGGTTGTGAAAAACTAATCATTGAACCCCAGCTTGCCATTGGTGCTTTAACACCTAAACCTAAGAAGCTTAATGATGCTTCTGACATAATTGCATTTGGAATACCTAATGTTACAGTAACGATTAATGTTGATAAACAGTTAGGTAATAAATGTTTCATGATAATTCTAAAACTATTTCCACCGCTGACTTTACATGCATCGATGTATTCCATCTTTTTAAGCCGCATAACATCCCCACGGATAAGTCTGGCTGTTGAAGCCCAACCTAAAAGACCGAGCGCTAAGTAAAGGTTAATTAAACCTGGTCCTAAAACGAACATGATTGCCATCGCAAATAATAAGAATGGAAAAGATGAAAATACTTGAATTAAAAATGAAATAACAGAATCTACTTTTCCACCAAAATATCCGGCACAAACACCCATTGTATACCCAATAACTGTTGCGATAATTTGTGAAATGATACCAACACTTAAAGAAACACGGCATCCATAAATAATTCTTGAGAAAATATCTCTTCCTAAATCATCTGTACCAAACCAATGTTGTCCGCAAGGTTTCATTAAACGATCTGTAAGAACTTGTTTGTTTGGATCATAAGGAGCAATCAATGGTGCAAATAAAGCAATTAAGCATAAAAGAATAACGATGAATAAACATACCATTGCTACTTTATTTTTCTTGAAAATGTTCCAACTGATTGACCAATAACTTTGATATGTTTGATCTTTTTTCTTTTTAAACATTTTATGATGACTCCTTTCCTAAACGAATTCTTGGGTCGACTACTGTATAAAGTAAATCAACTACTAAATACATAATGACACATATAACCGCAATATACATAACGCCACCTTGGACGATTGGTAAATCACGTGTATTAATACTATCTACTAACATTTTTCCAATCCCAGGAATTGAGAAAACTGATTCTACTAAGACAGATCCTGTTAAGATGTTTCCTAAATCAGATCCTGCAATTGTAATAATTGGAATTAACGCATTACGTAAAGCATGTTTAATTGTAACAACCCAACCTTTTAAACCTTTAGCTTCAGCTGTACGGATGTAATCTTGTGATAAAACATCTAACATACTTGTTCTTGTAATACGAGCAATACTTGCTGCATATCTTGTACCTAAGGCAATACCTGGTAAGATAAATGATTTAAAACTATCAATACCTGATAAAGGTAATAAATTAAATTTCAAACAGATAACAATTTGTAAGATGATAGCAATCCAGAATGCGGGAGCTGAAATACCAAATACAGAAATTGTCATTAAAGCTGAATCAACCCACTTACCATGATTAACGGCAGGCACAACACCTACTACTATTCCTAAAACAACAGCTAATATATAAGCAATACCAGCAAGCTTAGCCGTTACTAAAAATGAACTTGTTAAAATATCAATTACTGGTTTATTTTGGAAATATGATGTTCCAAAGTTTCCTTGAAGCATATTTCCTAACCAGCTGAAATATTGAATATAAATTGGTTGGTCTAATCCCATTTCATGTGTAACACGTGCAATCGTTGCTTGATCAGCGAACTCACCTAACATGATTTCAACTGGATTACCAGGCACAATGTTTAACACAAAGAATGTGATTAACGAAATACAAAAAACGACACCAATAGCTTGTAATACACGCTTTAGTAAATACTTCGCCATATTTTTCCTCCTTTTTCCTACAATAAATATATGGAATGCATTGCTGCATTCCATATATGATTAACACTTATTTAATTTCATTTACTATTTTTTAGATAAATCAATATCAATGTTATATAAATGATAAATTAAGTTTCCTAATTTAGCATTTTTTACATATGGTTTAGCAACAAATTGTAACTTACCATAATATAATGGAATTGTTCCATAATCTTCACGAGATAAGATATAATCTGCTTTTTTGTATAATTCAACACGTTTATCAGAATCATTTGATTCTCGAGCTTCTTTCATTAATGAATCGAATTCAGGATTATTGTAGAATACACCTTTTCCTACAGCGTTTTCTGAATAGTAATAAGTATACATTTGGTTATCAGCATCTGCATATAATGGGAACCAACCAAGAACTGTAGCTTGTAATTCACCAGCAGCTCTAGCTGAAGACCAAATACCTGCATCAATTGTTTCTACATTCATAGTAATTCCAGCTTCTTTTAAATAAGCTTGTAATGCAGTAGCAATTTTTTCTTCTTTTTGTCTAACTTTGCAAGTAAATGTAGGGTTTGAAATACCTGCATCAGCTAAAACTTGTTTAGCTTTTTTAACGTTATGTTCATAAGTTTTTAATTTGTCATCATGACCTGGAACACCTGGATTTAAGAATGATGAAGCTGGTTCAGCAGCACCATTTAATACAGTACTACATAATTCTTTACGGTTAATAGCTAATGAGATTGCTTCTCTAACTGCTTTATTACTTAATACTGGATCATTATCTTTAATTGATAAGAAATATGTACCTAATGGAGTTACTTGAGTAATTTCATCTTTTAAATCACTATCTTTATATTGATCTAATAATGAAGTATCTAAGTCACACATATCAATGTTACCTTGTTCATATTCCATCATTTTTGTACTGTAGTCATCAATATAAACAATTTCTAAACGATCTAAGTTAGGCTTTTTACCATGATATTTTTTATTTGGAACCATTACAACTTTAGTTTGTTCATCATTTTCTTTAATTACATAAGGACCAGTACCAATTAAGTTAGTTCCTTTACCCCAGTTTTCACCAGCAGCAGCACATGCATCAGAAGGATAAATTGAAGCATAGTCCATACCTAAGTTAGCAACAAATGGCGCAAATTTGTAATCAATATGTAATTTAAAAGTGTAATCATCAACTGTTTCAAAACCACTTAATTCAGTAGCTTTACCATCTAACATATCTTGAGCACCAGTAATCATGTTGTACATATATGTATTTGTACATCCTGTTGCTGGTGTAAACATTCTTTCGAATGTATATTTAACATCTTCAGTAGTTAAATCAGAACCATCTGAGAATTTAACACCTTTTTTAAGTGTAATTGTATAAGTTAATCCATCATCAGATACTTCTGGCATGTCTTTAGCAAGAACACATTCTTCTTCATTGTCATCATTCCAACAATATAATCCCTCTAATACGTTGTCAGCAACAGAAGAAGCCCCTGAGTTAGTGTTAGTTTGCATATCTAAACCAACTTTTGGATTAGATTGACCAAAGCGAAATACTTTTTCGCCACTTTCTGTACTTTTGCTTGAGCTTGAACCACCACATCCAGCTAAGGATACAGCCATTGCAGCAACAGCAAGAACAGATAAAGATTTCTTTAATAAGTTCATTTCCCTTTCCTCCTAGTTTTAATAATTCCCTACTTAAACTTTCTTAAAGCACTTTTGTATTATATCAAAGGGCTTTCTTTATTTCAACAGAATGTTGCATTTTTGTATACAATTAAGAACAATTATCTAATTTCATACCTTATTATCATACTTTTTTATATTTTTTTTCAAAAAATGTTCTTGTTTATGCAAAAAAACAATACCCAATCCATATGGATATTGTTTTTTATTTTAAAGCATACTTGTCATTCCACCATCAATAACAAGTAATTGTCCTGTTGTATAAGTACAAGCGTCACTTGCAAAGTAAATAAGCGCTCCGTTCATTTCACCTTCACGACCAAATCTCTTAAGAGCTACTCTGTTTTTTAAAACAAGAGAACCTGGTGCATCTAAAGCATCATGTGTCATTTCTGTATCATAAACACCTGGTGCAATTGCATTAACAAGAATACCATAAGGTGCTAAATCTCCAGCCATGGCTTTTGTAAGATTGACAACCCCGCCTTTAGCCGCAAAATAACTTACTTGAGCAGGTCCAGCTTGAATACCACCAACCGATGAAATATTAATAATTCTTCCATATTTTTGTTTCATCATAATAGTTGAAACTTCTCTCGCCATGAGGAAAACACCTTTTAAATCCGTATCTAAAACTTTATCCCATTGTGCCGTTGTATGATCATGAAGACCACTTGAGTATTCAACAACACCTGCATTATTGACAAGAATATCAATTTTTCCAAAATGATCTACGACAGTTTTAATCGCATTTTTAATACTTTCTTCATCTGTAACATCACATGAAACAGGTAAACAATCTTGTCCATTTTGTTTCAATTCTTTAGAAAATTCTTCTAATCTTTCTTTTCTACGTGCAAGGATAGCAACATCGCATCCTTGTTCACTCAAAGCTCTTGCAAATTGTTGTCCAAGTCCACTTGAAGCTCCTGTAACAACCGCTACTTTTCCTGTTAAATCAAAACTAATCATCTTTAGTATCTCCTATTCCATCACACGGATTGCATGATATCCCTCATGAATTGCAGTTAAAATTTTTCTTGGTGCAACAGCATCTCCAATAACAGCAACTTCATCATATTTTTCATCTAATAAATCTTCTAATTGATTATTAGGTCTAAATCCAACAGCATTTAAAACAGTATCACATTCAAGCGTCATTGTTTGTCCATCTCTTTCAAATGTAACACTTGTTGGTGTAATATTTGTTACTTTAGCGTTTGCTTCAACTTTAACACCACGATCTTTAACCATTTTTCTTAAATGTTGATCATTATTTAAACAATGGTTCGCTGTAAATAAGATGTCTGGACACATTTCTACTAATGTCACATCTCCATCTTTTCCAGCAATATCACAAGCAGCTTCTGTTCCAGCAAGACCAGCACCAATAACAACAACTTTTTTACCAACTGTTGCTTGATGTGTTAAATAATCACTCGCAAGAACTGTTGTATCAATACCTGGAATTGGTGGCATAGCAGGAGTTGAACCAGCAGCTAAAATAACTTTGTCATAATCTCCTTCAATATTATCTTTTGTAATCGCTGTATTTAAATGAATATTAACTCCTAATTTTTGACATTGTGTTTCTAAGTATTTGATTAATTTTAAAACATCCGCTTTAAAATCAGGACCACCTGCAGGCCATAAAGTTCCACCTAATTTATCTTCTTTTTCATATAAATCAACATCAAAACCACGACGTTTTGCAGTAATGGCAGCCATCATACCAGCTGGACCTCCACCAATAACAAATACATTACGTTTTTGACCATTTGTAAGTGGTAAAGCATAGGCTTTTTCTGCATAACATAATGGGTTTACTGCACAATAGTAGTGTTTTCCACTAAATCCAGCAAGTAAACATTCATTACATCCAACACATGGAGCGATATCTTCTTCATGATGTGCTTTGACTTTTTTAGGCCAATATGGATCAGCTAACATTTGATGAGCAAGTCCTACATAATCTAAAATACCATCTTCAACAGCTTTTTTAGCCACTTCAGGATTTTTTAAGTTCCCATCACCTAATACTGGAACACTTACAATATCTTTAATTGCTTTTTGTACATCAAGTTTATATCCTTCTTTACTATAAACAGTTGTAATCGCTTGGAACCATTCTTCATAACATCCTGTATCAACATGTAAAGCATCAACCCCTGCTTTTTCTAAGATTTTAGCCATTTCAATACCTTCATCAATGGTTCTAAAGCCTTCTACTCTTTGATGTGGTGTAAATTTAACAAGTACAGGCATTGTATCAGGAACGTTCTTTTTAATTGCTTCGATACATTCCAATGTAAAACGCATACGATTTTCAAGTGATCCACCATATTCATCTGTTCTATTATTCCATTGAACAGAATGGAATTGATCTAATAAATATCCTCCATACGCATGTAATTCAACGCAGTCTGCACCAGCATTTACAGCAAGTGAAGCACTGTACCCTACTTTTTCTACTAAATAATGAATATCTTCTTTTGAAAAAGGTTTACAAATTAAATTTGGGAACCAGAATGCACCTACACTACCCGCACTATAAGGTGGTGTAAAAGGATCAGTAAATTGTTGACGTCCTAAACCTGGTGATAACTGTACACAGACTTTTGCTCCATAAGCATGACATCTTTCAATTAACATATTTAATCTTTCTACATGATGGAAATCAGAAAGTTCTGTACATGGTCTTGGTTCATATTTTGTCGAAACAACGTTAGCACCTGTAATAATTAAACCAGCGCCACCTTTTGCTCTTTCTTCAAAATAATCAATACCTTCATTACAGTAAGCTCCATCAGCTTCTCCAGTCGTTCCCATAGGTGACATGAAAATTCTGTTTTTTAATTTCATTTTACCTATGTATGTCTTATCAAATAAACTCTTAGCCATTTCCTTTTTCCTCCTCTACCATAGTAAATGTTTATTTAACTCAAGTAAATTATATAACCGTGAAAATAAATGTCAACGCTTTCATTAAATAAAAGTGAATTTTTTAACAAGCCTCTTTGCATTAAATCTATGGTATATTATTTTTAAGGAGAATTTTATGAAAATTACAAAAGAAAAAATATCACAAACAGCTGTTCAGCTTTTTTTAGACAAAGGTTATACCAATGTCACAATTCAAGATATTTGTAATGAATTACATATCACCAAACCAACTTTATATAAATACGTCAATAATAAAGAAGACCTTATTTTAGATCTTTATGATTCAACCATCGATCATCTTGTAAAAGACACGTATAAGCTAGTTGATAGTGATAGTCACTATCAACAATTACTTATTGTCTTTTCTACATTAATTAATGATACTAAAAAATATGGTTATGATTTATTTAGTCAAATGTTTATTGCGAATTTAAAAGAAAATCGTCATAGCTTTGATATGCGTGATAATCTTACAAAACTTTGTATCATCATCATAAAAAAAGCCCAAGAACAAAAAGAAATTCATAATTTATCGAATCCAGAGATTTTATATCAAGCTTTAGCGCATACCTTTACGGGTCATGAAGCTTTATGGTGTATTAAAAAAGAATCACCTTGTTTTGACGAAGCTTTTTATCTAAGTATGAATGCTTTATTAGAAGTAGATTCTACTTATCAAGATTTATACAAAGAATATTTGTAAACAACTTATTTTATTGATAGAATAGTCGAGGTGATGAAAAATGCTTATAGAATGTTCAAATATAAAGAAATCATTTCAAGGAATTGATTTATTAAAAGATATTAGTTTTAAAGTAGATGACCATGATAAAATTGCGATTATTGGTGTCAATGGAGCTGGTAAAACAACTATCTTAAATATCTTAATTGGTGAAGAAAGTTATGATAGTGGTGATTTATTTAAAAGCCGTGATTTAAATGTTGGTTATTTAAAACAACATCATGATTTAGATATGAATAAAACCATTTATGAATGTGCTTTAGAAGTCTTTGATCCGCTTATTCAAATAGAAAATCGTATGCGTGAATTAGAAAGTATGATGTCTTACGATCATAGTGAACAAGTTATGAATGAATATGATTCATTAACTCAAAGATTTAATGAAAAAGATGGTTTTAGTTATCCAAGTCGTATTATTGGTGTATTAAAAGGAATGGGCTTTGTGGAAGAGGACTTTCAAAGATATGTTCATGAATTATCTGGAGGTCAAAAAACCAGACTTTGTCTTGCCAAGCTTTTATTAGAAGAACCTAAACTTTTGGTTTTAGATGAACCAACCAACCATTTAGATAGTCAAGCAATTGCCTTTTTAGAAAACTATTTAAAAGGATATAAAAATGCTTTGATTGTGGTCAGCCATGATCGTTATTTTATTGATGTTGTTTCTAATAAGATCATTGAAATAGAAAATGGAAAAAGTCATAGTTATAATTGTCGCTATGAAGAATATTCTATTCAAAAAAGAACACAACGTGCTATTGATTTAAAACACTATATCAATCAACAAAAAGAAATAAAAAAAATACAAGAAAGTATTGATACATTAAAATCATTCAATCGTGAAAAAAGTATTAAACGTGCAGAATCCAAAGAAAAACAACTTGCAAAGATTGAACGTATTGATCGACCAGAAAATTTACCAAGTGCCATCACTGTTCAATTTACACCAGCTATTGAATCGGGTTATGATGTTTTAAAAGTCACTGATTTATCAATGCGTTATGATCAAATGGTTTTTGAACACTGTAATCTTGATATTAAAAAAGGAGAACGCGTTGCGATTGTTGGGGAAAATGGCGTTGGTAAAACCACTTTATTTAAAGCTCTTGTAGGTCAACTTCCTATTGATCATGGAAAAATACGTTTTGGTAGTCACGTAGAAATGGCCTACTATGACCAAGAACATGAATCTTTAAATTATAATAAAACCATCTTTGATGAAATCAGTGATTGTTATCCACGTATGACCAATCAAGAAATTAGAAGTACTCTTGCTATGTTTAACTTTAGAGGCGATGATGTCTTTAAAGATATTGCCATGCTTTCTGGTGGAGAAAGAGGACGTGTTGTTTTAACAGAAGTTTTATTAAAACAAGCTAACTTCTTAATTCTTGATGAACCAACCAACCACTTAGACATTTCTTCTAAAGAAGTTCTAGAAGAAGCTTTAAAGAGCTTTGAAGGTACGATTTTATTTATTAGTCATGATCGTTATTTTATTAATAAAATCGCAACTCGTGTGATTGAAGTACAAAAAGATCAATGTCTTTCTTATAATGGTAATTATGATGATTATTTAGCTCAAAAGACACCTGTTGTAGAGACAACACAAAAAGTGGTTACCGAAGCAAGACAAAGACAGATCATTGATAAAAAAACAAAGAATGAAATTAAAAAGCTTGAAAGAACGATTGATTCTTTAGAAAAAGAAATTAATTCTTTAAAAGAGGAACTAACATGTGAAGAAGTCATGAATAATTATAAAAAATATAATGAAATTACGGATTCTATTGATGAAAAAGAAATGGAATTAATGGAAATCATGGAAAAATGGGAACAGCTACAATCGTAACTGTTCTATTTTTTTCATATTTTAAAAAAAATAAAT